>Ga0207990_1001023_pt1 | contig 15042 bp, 17 predicted proteins | sample ETNtaG_8_FD_185780 | JGI IMG/M metagenome (GOLD analysis project Ga0207990, IMG submission 185780) | Marine microbial and viral communities from oxygen minimum zone, Eastern Pacific Ocean - ETNP201406SV75 (SPAdes) (version 2) | ecosystem: Environmental > Aquatic > Marine > Oceanic ...
ATAAAATATGCCGTTTGTACTACAAAGTCATCTTTTTCTAAATTTTTTACTAATTGTAATGTTCTACTCCTTGTTTCTCTGAATTGTAAAACTAGTGGTTTTTGTGTTAGTTCTGGATTTGTAGTCATTATCAAAAATTTACCTTTTTTTTCTTATTATGTTTTGGGTGATTGTTTTCTAATGGTTTTTCTAATACCCTCTGGCAAAAATTGGAATTGATACACTTTGTTGTCCACAGTAAATACATTTTTGAGTTATATCTTCACTATTCCATGGAACTACTCTAATTTCTGCCCCTGTATCTTCTTTGATTTTATCTTCACACTCTAATTTGCCACACCATGGAGAATTGAAAAATCCTCCTTTCTCAATTTTTGATTTAAACTCTGTATAGTCTGAAATAGACATTGTATTTTCTTTTGATTGTTTTTGTGCCTTTTCTAACATGATGCTTTGAATTTCTTCAAGCATCTCAGGAATTTTTTTAATATCTGAAAATTCGATATTTAATTTTTCGCCATCATGTCTTTTTGCAATTACTACACTTTGTTTTTCAATATCTTTTGGACCAATTTCAATTCTAATTGGTACTCCTTTTAGCTCCCAATCATTGAATTTGTATCCTGGTGATAGTCCTTCTCTGTTATCTACATGTACTCTGATATCTAATGATTCTAGTTTTTCTTCAATTTCATTAACTTTGGGTAGTACGATATCTTTTCCTTCATCATTTCTGTAAATTGGAACAATAACTACTTGCGTTGGTGCAACTTTTGGTGGCAATACTAATCCTTTATCATCCCCATGAATCATGATCATTGCACCAATTAATCTCCATGAGACTCCCCATGATGTTTGCCATGCAAAATGCTCCACGTTATCTTTATCTGCAAATTTAACTTCAAATGGTTTTGAAAAGTTTTGTCCTAGAAAATGTGATGTTCCCATTTGTAGTGCTTTACCATCAGGCATTATTGATTCCATTGTGGTTGTATATTCTGCACCCACAAATTTCTCTTTTTCACTTTTCTTTCCGGTAGTTACAGGAATTGCCAATTTTTCTTCTACGGTATTTTTGTAAATCTCTAAAATTTTCATTACCTCTTTTTCTGCTTCTTCTTTAGTTGCATGTACGGTGTGGCCTTCTTGCCATAAAAATTCTGATGTTCTTAGAAATGGTTTTGTTGCTTTAATTTCTGCTCTTAATGCTGTATTCCAAAAATTAATTTTTAGTGGTAAATCTCTCCAACTTTGAATCCATTTTGAATATAATGTATATGCTAATGTTTCTGATGTTGGTCTTAACGCTAACCTATCTCCTATCTCATTTGTACCTGAATGAGTTACCCAAAACACTTCTGGATTAAATCCTGCAAAATGTTTTTGTTCTTTTCCTAATAGTGATTCTGGAATTAATATTGGTAAAAATCCATTTCTTATTCCATTTTTTGCAAATTTTTTATCAAATGTAGTTTTTAATGATTCCCAAATAGAATATCCATCAGGTCTTAAAACAATTAACCCCTTTACTGGAGCATAATCTGCAAGTTTTGCTTTTAGAACTACTTGTGTATACCATTCACTAAAATCATCTTTTTTTGAAACTGTAATTCCAACATCTTGCTTACCCAAACTATTATTTCATGAATTTATTTAATTAATGAGCCTTTCGTGATGAGTTTTAAAATTATTTTTTTATTTTAATGGGTCGCCTTTACATAATACTTCGCCCATTACTCTACTTTGAAAGTTTGGACATATGAAACATTGTACGAATTGAATTTTATCTTCTAACACTGGACATTCTACAAATTCTTGTTTCATTCTTTTGAGCATTTTTGGACTAACGCCTTTTAGTTTTAATTTTCCTTTAGCATCCATCATTCCTGATTCTTTTAATTGTGCTTTGAGTTCATCTGGCAATTTTACTTTGTCTTCAGTCGTCTGAATTTTGACATCATATTTTCGTTCTAGTTCTCCCATGAATGATGTATGTTATTCCGTGATTTATTATTAGCGGTTTCTATTTTATTTTTTTAAACTTTTATACCATGAATGAATTTTTTTATTTTTTAAATATATATTTCAAAAATACTACAATTTATTTTTTAAAATTTAAAGCCAAGGTAGAGCCGCCCATGTTCCAACAAATGTTAACACTGCTGCTCCTGCCATTCCTATCCACCAAAGTTTCATAAAAATTCTTTAAATTAATGATTATAAAGTGTTATTCTTAATTTTGATTCAAATTTTTCTATGTATTGTGTATTTTTAACTAGATCTTACAATCTTTTTCATTTGATAATTCTTTTTGAGTTTGTTTTGATAATTTATTATGTAAAAAAATTCAAATTTTTTCCTACTTATTTTAATATTTACAGATATAATATTTTTGAAATTAATTTAAAAATTATAGGTGTACTCAATTACTGTATAATTTTTTTATATTGATAATTTATGAATATTAATGCGATCATTTTTTTTAATTATTTTTTGTAATGCTTAATTTTTTAAAATTAGATAAAATTTGAAATTATATGGTCACTACTTTAATATAATTAGATTTTTTTTTGCAAATTAGAGATCTATTGCTAATAATTTTTGATGTTGAAGGTGTTTTGTATGATGAAGAATATCTTCCAATTCTAGCAGAAAAATTAAACAAAGAAGATGAAATTTGGGAAATTACAAAACAAGGAATTCAAGGTAAAATAAATTGGGAAGAGGGACTTAGAACTAGAGTTGGTGCATTAAGGGGATTAGATGAAAAAATTTGTCAAGACGTTGCTAATGATTTGCCTATAATGACTGGTGCAAAAGAAGCATGTAGAGCATTAAAAGCTGCAGGTTGGAAAATAATGGCTGTATCTGGTGGTTTTACATTGATGATGGGTAGATTACAAAAAGAATTGGGTTTAGATTATGTATATTGTAATGATTTAATTTTTAAAGATGGAAAACTTGATGGAGTTCAAATTAATGTTGATTCTGATAAATCAAAATCTGCAAAAATAAAAATTGCTGAATGGGGTGAAAAGAAAGAAGATATTGTTTGTGTTGTAGATGGTGCAAATGATATTAAATTATTTGATGTTTGTGGATTGGGCATTGCATATAGGGCACAAGATTTAGTTAAAGATTTGGCTACTACTACATTGGAAGAAAAAGACTTAACTAAAATTTTAGATATTATTAATAAGCATTTTAAATTAGAATTAAACACGGCTACTGTATAAACAATTTTTTAGTCCTTTGTATCAATTATTTTAATTGCAAATTATTCCTATTTTTATTGAAAAAGAAATTACTACTAATGATGATTTATCTGAACTTATTTTATCTTCTGGCAATATCTTGGATGGTGATATACTTGTAATTGCTCAAAAAATTATTTCTAAACAAGAAGGTAGAATTGTTGAATTATCATCTGTATCTCCTTCTTTGTTAGCTGAAGGTATTAGTTCTCAATATAATAAAGATCCAAATATTGTTGAACTCATTTTATCTGAATCTAAAAGAATTGTTCGAATGAATAATGGTATACTTATTGTAGAAACTCACGATGGATTAATTTGTGCAAATGCTGGAATTGATGAAAGTAATGTAATGGATGGATATGCTACTTTACTCCCATTAGATTCTGATATTTCTGCACAAATCATACGTAGAAATATTTTAAAAAAAACTGGTAAAAATGTGGCTGTAATTATTTCTGATACATTTGGTAGGCCTTTTAGAATGGGACAGACAAATTGTGCTATTGGAATTTCTGGATTAAATCCTATTTTAGATTATGCTGGAACTATGGATTCTTTTAAACGAATTTTACATGTAACTGCAATTGCAGTTGCAGATGAACTTTCATCTTCAGCAGAACTTGTAATGGAAAAAGCAAAAAAATGTCCTGTAGCAATAATTCGTGATTATTCTTTTATTGTTGGTGAAAATAAAATCAATGATTTAATTCGTCCTGATAATGAAGATCTTTTTAAATAATTTTTTAATACAATTTATTTTAATGATATTTTCTTTATTTCATAATTTTACAAATATTATGATATTCAATTATTTATTATAGATTTTAATATGACAATTCATTCTTATGAATAGATATCTATGTCTGAATCAACTGAAAAAAAATTAGACGCAACTGGATTATTTTGTCCTGAACCTGTTTTTAGAACTAAAATTGAACTTGAAAGAATGCAAGTTGGAGAAATAATTAACGTATCTGCTGATGATCCTGATGCTGAAGAAGATATTTCTAGATGGGTTACACGAAATGGCCATGAATTATTGAATTTGACTAAAGATGGGGATATAACTACACTTCAAATTAAAAAACTGAAATAATCTTACTATTCAAGTATTTTTTTTACGTGTGTGTCATAAAATTCTCTAAAAGATATGTTCATGTATTTTTCATGATCTAAACACTCCATACTTGTTTCTGAAATCTCTTTTTTAATTTCCTTACTCCAATGACTTTGTTGCTTATCTTTTGAATCTATGATTGATGGTGTTTCTTCAATTTTCTCCATTATTTTTATTAATTTTATTCCTAATTGATGAAATTTACCAATATCTAATAGAAACAATTGTCCTTTATCTTTATCAATAAAATTCATCATATTTTGTACTTGATTATAATATGCTAATCCAGTTTCATTGTATTTTTTAAAATACTCGATTCGTTTTTGCCAATATTGTTTTGATGTTTTTTCTTCAATTTTATAACTAAATTGATTTTTTGATAAAATTGAGCCTAATTTTGTTAATTTTTCACTACAATTTTGAATTGATTTTTTTAAATTTTCTGTACCCTCATTCATAATTTGTTACTTTTTGATTCGTATTAATAATGTCCATTTTAAAATAAATGAAATAATCTTTAACTAATTACTTTAAAATTATTAAATATTTATAGTAATTTTTAAAAATTTTAAACAATTTTTTAATTTTACTTAAATATTTTTTTGTTCTATAATTTTTATGGAAACTGCATATGTTCTAATTAATTGTGATTTAGGTTCTGAAATGGAAATAATTGATTTGTTAAATCAAATACAATCTGTTAAGGAAGTCCATGGGACTTTTGGCGCATATGATATGATTGCAAAAATAGAAAATTTAGACAAAGATAGGCTCCGAGAAACTATTATTTGGAATGTAAGAAAACTTCAACATGTACGTTCAACTCTAACTTTGATGGGCATTAAAGGACAAAATTAGGAAAATTGATGACAAAAGCATATGTTCTAATTGCAAATGAGTCTGGAACTGACGATTCTGTAATTGTTAGTTTACGTGATATACCTAGTATCACTAATGTTTATGGCACATTTGGGAATTATGATCTTTTAACAAAACTAGAATCCTCAAATGAACAAATTATTCAAAATGACATTTTAAATGGTATTACAAAAATTGACAATATCAAAGCTACTTTGACATTGTTAGTAGATGGTTCTGGTATTCAAAAGACAACAAAAATTGAACAAGAAATATTGGATACCCATATGTCTCACGCATATGTTGTAATTCGTTGTTTAAATTCAAACAAAAATCATATCATGAAAAAATTGGAAGAAATTGTAGAAATGATTGAAGCTTATACATTAATTGGGACTTTTGATATAATTTGTAAAATAACTGCACCAACATATAATGATCTTTCAGACATTATTAGTAACAAAATTAGAACTATTTCTGAGATAACCTCTACAAATACGATTAATGTAATTAATCAACAAGGCTTTGACAAAAATTCTAAGTGAAAGCTAAAACTTCCCTGTTTGCATTTTTCTCTTGAAATTTCTCTTTCTCTTTATTTTTGTCTTGGGTATTTTTTGACATATGTCCATTTCTCTAACGATTTATTTTAACAAATTTTTTTAAATAGTTACATCTGTTAATTTTTTTTAAATTTTCTTTACATTTTTTTAATTATTCGTATGTTCACTTATGTTCTAATGTATCTACAATATGTTATGAGCCTAACTGGAATGTATATGCTTAATTCTCAAAGATTTGATGAAAATAAAATTAATCGAGCTCTTGAATTATTGTATATTAATAGACGAGATGAGTTTCGTGAATTATCTAAGGAATTACTCCCAGAAAAAGCTCTTTTATCTATGCCTAATTGGAAAGAATTTGTTCTGAATTTCTCTTTAGATGTGGAGGAATCTTTCAAATCTTGGTCTGGTCAATCCGAATTATCTGCTAATTCTCCACAAAAATCTTTAACTTTGTTACGTCAATTAGCACATGGTAAAACATCTATGAATCAGTTAGCTCATCTTCTAAATTTGTCATATAGTATGTCTTTAGAATTCAAAGAAATTTATCGTAGATTACGATAAACTGTTAGATGTTTATTTTTTGATTATTCCAAGCATGATCTAATTTTTTTGAATAAAATTTGATACACTCTTCACAAAATGAATCCCATTCACCAATTTCTAATTTTTTAAAAAAATTTACTGACCACTTGTATTTTGGTTCTTTTTTATATTGAAATTGTTGAATTGTGTAAATGTCTTTTTCATAAAAATTATTCAAACATTTTTTGCATTGTGCATTTTTATTTGTCTTCATTTTCTGTAAGAAATTTATCTACATCGATTGCAGCCATACATCCAAACCCTGCAGCTGTAATTGCTTGTCTGTAACTTCTATCATGTACATCTCCTGCTGCAAAAATTCCTTCCATGTTTGTATGTGTTTTATTTTTTAAAACAATATACCCTTCATCATCTAAATCTATTTGAGTTTTGAATAATTGTGTATTTGGCATGTGGCCAATTGCAACAAATAGACCCCCAACATCAATTGTTTTTTCTTCATTTGTTTTTAGATTTTTTAATATTGCTTGTTGCATTTTTTGATCTCCTTTAATTTGAATTACTTCTGAATTCCAATGGAATTGTATTTTTTCATTATTCATAGCTCTTTCTTGCATTACTTTACTTGCTCGTAATTCATCTCTTCTATGTACTACGTGTACTTTGGTTGCAAATTTTGTTAGAAATGTTGCTTCTTCAATTGCTGAATCCCCTCCACCTACAACAATTAATTCTAAATTCCTAAAGAATGGTCCATCACATGTTGCACAATATGATACCCCTTTTCCTGAAAATTCTTCTTCTCCTACTATGCCCATTTTTCTTGGATTTGCACCTGTTGCAATAATTACTGCACGTCCTTCATATTCTTCAGAACCTGTTAAAACCTTGTAAGGTGCACGTCTAAAATCTACATCAACTGCTACATCATCGATAATTGTGGTTCCCATTCTTTGAGACTGCTTTCTCATTTCTATCATTAAATCTGGACCCATTATGCCATTTTCAAAACCTGGATAATTTTCAACTTCTGTAGTATTAACTAACTGTCCTCCTGGTAATATTCCTGATAAAATTAACGTATCATAACCTGCTCTTGAACAATAAATTCCTGCAGTATATCCTGATGGACCTGCACCAATAATGATTACATCGAATTTTGTTTTCTTTTTATCTGGTATTTTTGGACCATCATTATTAGTTTCTAATGCTGTTGCCCCTGCATCTGCTGCCATCATAATGTCTGATGTTTTTATTTCAATAATTTAAGTCAATATATTATTCTAAAAAATATTATTTTTAATTTTTATTAAAATATCTTCATGTTTTTTACATAATTTCTTATTTTCTATTTGTGATCTTAAAAGATCTTTTTGCCAATGAGAATTAAATAATCTGCATTGATTATTGTCACAAAATACTTCTCCTGTTTCATAATAGAATATTGATTGTAGAATATATCCTTCTACGATCTGTGATGTCCTTGAATCATTATATTCTAAAAATTGACCTTTGTATTTTTTCTTAATATCTTCAATTTTTTCTTCTGAAAAATTAGTCATTAAATCTAAATAGTATTGTTTAGGTTTTGCAGGTGCTTCTATTATGCCTGTAGTTGAAATAATTATTGGATTTGATCCTACCCATGCCCTTGCATGATATCTGAAATCATTTTCATCAAATGTACATGTTAGTTTATTTGTAAAAATTATGTGCAGTGTATCTTGAGTGTTCTCTATTGTTGGAATTAATTCTCTAACCATTTTATTTAATTCAATTCCATCATACAATATCATTTCTTCCTTATTTGACATGTCTTTGTTTTCTAATTCCATTGAAATTTCCTTTATTGTTGGTATGTGATTTTCAAATGATTTTTTTAAATTAAAAATTCTGGTACTTGCAATTTTTTCACATATTTTTTTATCTAAATTTTTAAAAATATTGTCTCTTATCTGAATTTTAATTCCAAATGTTTCTAAAATGAATTCTTGAATTTTTTTAATATTAATCTCTGGAACCGTTGGCTCATTGTATATTATTATTTTAGAAATTTCCACTAGATGGTTTATGTTTTAATTGCTTATCTTTCTAACTCTTTGATTTTTTCTGCTGTAATCTCTGCTGCTCTTTTTCCAGAGTATAACATTGAACCAAATGTTGGTCCCATTCTTGCTAATCCATGGGTTTCAGTAACGGACATTCCTGCTGCAATTAAACCTGGATATACTTCTCCTGTTTTATGAACAACGTGTTCTTCTCCATCATTGACATGCATTGGCTCCATTCCTTTCCACTTTGCCAATCCTCTATCTACTAGTCTTTTTACTGCAACAGAATCATGTCCTGATGCGTCAATGATTATCTTTGCTTCAAGTGCAATAGGATCAACACATGTAATGTTACGTGGTAATGCTGAAACTGGCATCCAATTAACTACAATTCCTGCAACTCTTCCATTTTTTAATACTAAATCATCAAATTTTGTAAGTTGAAGGAATTTAACTCCTGCATCACATGCTGCAGCAATTAGTTTTGATACTGCGTGTGGTCCTGGTGTTAAGTATAATCCCTCTGCAACTTTTTTGTATGGTATACCTAAATCATCCCAAAATTTTTGAGCTGGTTCTCTAACTGTAACTGGATTCATCATATATCCGCCTAACCAATAACCTCCTCCTAGGTAGTTATTTTGTTCAATTACTAGAACTTTGAAACCTAAATTTGATAATTCTCTACTTGCTGTTAATCCTGCAGGACCTGCACCGATAATGATTACGTCTGATTCTGCTCTGTCAATTAATACGTCATGAAATTCATTTGCAATTGCACGTGTAATTTCAACTTCACGTACATCTGTGAAAATTTTAGTTGATTGTTCTGCAACGGTTGCTTCTTGCATGGTGATAATTCTTTTTGTTAACCATTAATACTTTCGCACACCTAAAAAAATTAGGTTACACTAACAATTTTTAATTTTATTATCTGAATTAATAGGAAAATTTGGTTTGTTTCTGAAATTTTTTATCCTAAAACATCCACATGTCAAAAATTTATAACCAAACTAAATTTAATTTTATTATATTGACTGTTTCAGATTTGACTCAATCTCCACTTGATTCTGTTAGCCCTAAGATTAATTGGGCTAGATTAGAAGAGGCTGATAATTTTGCAAAGACTGTAAAATTATATCGTCAAGGAAAATATGATGAAGCTAGTTTTAGAAGATTTAGACTTCAACATGGTGCATATGGAACTAGGATGACTAGTGATTATGCAATGGTTCGTGTTAAATTACCTGCTGGAGAAATTTACCCTGCTCAATTTGAAAAATTATCTCAACTTAGTGAACAATATTCTATAGGCAGTGCACATTTTTCAACCCGTGAAAATATTCAATTACATTGGGTAATTCTTGAAGATGTTTCAGAAATTTTTAGGTCCCTCGCTGAAGTTGGATTAACTTCTAGAGAAGCATGTGGAAATTCTGTACGAAATGTAATGTGTAGCCCACTTTCTGGTGTTTGCTCTGATGAGAAATTTGATTCAACTCCATATGCTCTTGCTACTGCTAGATTCTTTTTACGTAACCCTATGGCTCAAAGTCTTCCACGTAAATTCAAATTTAATTTTACTTGTTGTGAAAAACATGGAATGGTAAGAATGGTTGATGTTGGATTAATTCCAGATATTCAACAAATCGATGGTTCTGAACAAAAAGGATTCAAAATTTTCCTTGGTGGTGGATTAGGTAACAAATCATTTGTTGGACATCAATTAGAAGACTTTACTCCCGAAGAAGACTTGCTTTATACTTCTATTGCTGTAATGCGAATATTTGATAGATTGGGTGATCGAAAAAATCTTGCAAGAAATAGAATGCGTTATCTTGTTAATGACATGGGTTGGGAAAAATTCCAAAATCTTGTGTTAAAAGAAAGAGCAATTGTTAGAGCTACTCAATCTGTAGTTACTCAACTTGAAGTTGATACAACTCCTGATGAAATTAAACGACCATTAACAATTAGTGATGAGAGTGGAATTTCTGCACCTGATGGTTATGCTAGATGGCTTAAAACAAATACGATAAAACAAAAACAATCTGATTATCGTACTGTATTTCTTACTTTAGAAGCTGGTGACATTACTTCAAACCAACTAAATGTTTTAGCTAGTCTTATTCGTGAATTCTCTTCAGAAGGTAAGGCTAGAACTGGATTTGTTCAAAATGTCGCATTAAGATATGTTCATGAAGATGATTTAATTAAATTATTTTCTAAACTTCTTGAAACTGGCTTGGCAAAATCTGGAGCATTAACTATGGCGACTCCTATAGGTTGTTCTGGAACTACGTCTTGTAATTTAGCATTAACCAATTCTCATAGACTTGCAAAAGAAATTCAAAGAAAATTCCTTGAACTAAAACTTGATGAAGATGATGACCTAACTGATTCTTCAATTAAGATAAGTGGATGTCCAAACTCTTGTGGTCAACATGGAATTGCAACAATTGGTTTCTTTGGAGGAGGCGGTCGTTCTGGAAAAGACATGTATCCAAATTATCAAATGTCTCTTGGCGGTCGTTTTGATGGTGATACTACATTGGGTCAAACATGTCTTAGGGTACCTGCTAAACGAGTAATTCCTGTTATTTTAAAAATAATTGAAATGTTTAAAGAAAATAAAAAATCTGGTGATACTTTGAAATCTTGGATTCATCGAATTATAACTGATAGTGAAGATTCAAACATCAAATCCATTAATGATATCAAAAAAATCTTGGAACCTCTAATTATTCCTCCAACTAAGGATGATGATCCTGATTTCTATCTTGATTATGGTAGTGATACTAGTTATCATACAAAAACTGGTAAAGGTGAATGTGCTGCTTGACTTCTGTTAAAATTACTACTGATATTGACTCACTCCGTTCAGAAATTAGAGACAAAAGTGTTCGAGTAATTGATGTTAGACGTGAAGGCGATTACAAACAAGATCATATTCCTAATTCTGTAAATTTGCCATTAGCTACTCTCTTATCTGATGATAGTCCTGAACGTGTTTTGAAACTTGTAAATTCTATGGGTATAGATGATGAAACCCCTGTTGTTGTTTATGATGATACTTTTGGTGCTTTGGCATCTCGAGTAGCATGGACATTGGAATGGATTGGACATTCAGATGTCACTTTACTTGAAACCACTTATAGTAATTGGAAATCCCTGGGATTAGAAAATGATTCACAAATTCCTGAAATATCTAATAAAGATCATTCTATGAATTTACAACCTAATATTTTGGCAACTTCTGATTATCTAGAGTCTGCAAAAACCAGGGATGATGTAATTTTGATTGATAATAGGGAGCGATTAAATTATCTTGAACAACATATTCCAGGAGCTATTAGTCTACCGTATCGTACCCTTGCTAGTAGTGATAAAATTTTACGTTCAAAGGAAGATATGAAAAGATTATTGGATAATAGGGGTGTTACAGGTGATTCTGAAATAATTACTTACTGTGGTAGTGTGGGTACTTTGTCTGGATTAGCATATTATGCTCTTAAATCTGCAGGTTTACCTAATGCAAAATTATATGTTCGCTCATTTAAGGAATGGAAAAATCTACAAAAACCTACTGTAAAACAAGAAGATGCAAGTTATTGGGATTTATCTGCAGAATAATTTAGGCTATTTCATCTCTAAGTTTTTTAGTTATTGTAACTTCGATATTATCTAAAAGTTCTAACATTTTTTCTTTATTTTCAATTATGTAATCTTCTCCTCTATCTTTTAGTCTTATTTTCCATAATCTTATTTCTCTATGTTCTTCAAAGAAATTTTCAATCATCTGTTCTCCTGATTTTGTTGTATCAATAAATTCATCAAAAATTTCAATAGTTTTTTCTACATCTGCTTCTTCGATTGCTTCTCTTACAGAATGTATTGCTTGACTCATTGCTTTCAAATTTTTAACTGGTTTTGGTAATTTCTTTTTGGTTAGTCCAAAGAATCCTATTTTCTCTTTACCTATTTTTTCTGCAATGTTGTCTGCAAGATCATAAATTGGAATTTTACTTAAACCATCACGTTTTTCATTTTGTACGATTAACCCTTTTTCTAATAATTTCTTTAAAGCTACGTCTGCATCTATTTTATCTAGAAATGTTGTCCATACGATTGCACCTATTGTATGATACCCTTGTTTTACTGATTCTAAAACTACTACTTCCTGAATTCTTTTGAATCCTTCTTCAATTCTAACATTTGCAAAATCTTTATCTCTAATTGATTTTCTGGCATTTTTTACATCAATTTCTATTGCATGCTTTAATGCTTGTAATGATTCTGGTACTTGATTAAGTAATGATAGGAAACATGCTTTGTTGTACCATGCCATTCCATATGATTTATCTGACTCAATTGCTTTATTGACTGCATCTAATGCTTTAGCATATTTTCTTTGTTCATAATGTACTAACCCTTTAAGATTCCATGCTTCTGGATTTGTAAGATCTATTTCTAGAACTTTATCGTATACTTTTAGTGCATCAAGATGATCTTCTAAATGAAATCTAGCATAACCTAATTTCATTAAAATTTCAACATTATCTGGTTCAATTCTTAATGCTTGTTCAAATATTTCAATAGCGTCATCTAACTTTTCATCTGCCATTAAATTAACGCCTTTTTTATATAATTTTTTTATGTTGTAACTTGGATCAACTAAACTAGTTTCTTTGGAAACTATTTTTTCTGATTCTTTTATTTCTGAAATTATCTTTTTCTCTTTATTTTTTTTCCCAAACAACTTATTCACTTACATGTTTTTCATTTTAATCTAGTTAAATACCATTTTAATCATGACTATTTTTAATATTTCTCTATTTTGGCTACATTTTGGCGATCCAAATCCTGAAATACTTGAAATATTAACAAACGACTGTGTCATCTCAGCCCCGAATAGAAATTCAAGGACAGGCACCATTTAAACAACCAGGTGTTTATGAAGCCCAAATTTCAATTACGGATGTTAAACCATCTGATGATGAAATTAGGACAAAACAATTCTCTTCAATATGGCAAGGTAATTTCCATTTACGAGTCAAAGATGGTATTTTTTCTGAAATAATTGGTGATCCAAAAAACCCTCTTCCTTCATCTATTAATGATTTAAACACTATCTGGGTTGTTGTTAATGACTTATTCTCTTCACTATATTCTATTTTTGATGTTTCATTAAGAAAAACATCTGGGGAAATTACTCCTACTAAAGGACAGGAATCTCCTGAAAAAATTATTGAAACTCCTAAAACTAGACGTTCTTCTAAATCTAGTTTGACTGGTGTATCTGGACCTGCTGGTATGCGAGGTGCAACTGGTGACAAAGGTGTGTCTGGTGCAACTGGTGCAACTGGTGACAAAGGTCCCTCTGGACTTCCTGGACATCAAGGCCCTGTTGGATCTAAAGGAACTATTGGTCCACAAGGTACAACTGGTGACAAAGGTACAACTGGTGACAAAGGTACAACTGGTGACAAAGGCCCTCAAGGCGATAAAGGACTTTCTGGTGATAAAGGATTTTCTGGCGATAAGGGAATTACTGGTGATAAAGGCGATAAAGGCGATAAAGGCATTTCTGGTTCTGTTGGTGATAAAGGTGACAAAGGTGCAACTGGTGCAACTGGTGACAAAGGTGAATCTGGATTAAAAGGTCCACTTGGACCTATAGGTGAAAAAGGTCCAACTGGTTTATCTGGTGATAAGGGACTTTCTGGAATACGTGGTGTTCCTGGTGAAAAAGGTGACAAAGGCCCCCAAGGACAATCTGGTGACAAAGGATTAACTGGCCCTGTTGGTATTCCTGGTTCTAAAGGTCCAACTGGTACTTCTGGAGTTCAAGGTGAAAAAGGAATTCAAGGTCCACCTGGTACTATAGGTGAAAAAGGAACTACTGGTCCATCTGGTGACAAAGGTCCAATTGGTCCACCTGGCCCATTTGGTTCTAAAGGATTAACTGGCCCTGTTGGCCCACTTGGTGACAAAGGTCCATTTGGTCCACCTGGCCCACTTGGCGACAAAGGAAGTAAAGGCTCTGAAGGCCCACTTGGCGACAAAGGCCCTCAAGGCCCTCAAGGCCCTGCAGGTTCTAAAGGATTAACTGGTGTCCCTGGTCCTCAAGGTGAAAAAGGTGAAAAAGGCCCACTTGGCCCACTTGGTGAAAAAGGAACTACTGGTCCATCTGGAATGCCTGGCGACAAAGGCCCTCAAGGCCCTCAAGGAACTCAAGGAGAACGTGGAACTACTGGTCCATCTGGTGAAAAAGGCCCTCAAGGCCCTCAAGGAATTCAAGGCCCTCAAGGAGAACGTGGCCCAACTGGTCCAATTGGTTCTATTGGTGAAACTGGTCCTATTGGCGGACAAGGCCCTGTTGGTCCTGCTGGTCCAAGAGGTCCACCTGGTCCACCTGGTGAAAAAGGCCCCTCTGGAGGAATGTCTTCTGAACAAAAAGCAATTTTCAAAGAACTTTTAGAAATTTTAACAACTAAAAATATTATCAGTACTGAAGAACAAATTAAACTAATGAGTTATCTTTACTAAATTATTATTTCTAAATTATTATTTCTAAATTATTATTTCTAAATTATTATTTCTAAATTATTATTTCTAAATTATTATTTCTAAATTATTATTTC
>Ga0207990_1001027_pt1 | contig 15022 bp, 14 predicted proteins | sample ETNtaG_8_FD_185780 | JGI IMG/M metagenome (GOLD analysis project Ga0207990, IMG submission 185780) | Marine microbial and viral communities from oxygen minimum zone, Eastern Pacific Ocean - ETNP201406SV75 (SPAdes) (version 2) | ecosystem: Environmental > Aquatic > Marine > Oceanic ...
CGAGGGCAACTCACCAAAATCCGACTCCACTCGAACCAGATAAATCATATTGAAAGAAAGGTAAATGACAACGAAAACAATCAGAAAAAACTGGGCGGAGGTAATGAGAGCCATGGGAATATCTGGTGGTCACAAGCGGGAAAAAAGATGCTTGCTCACTACTCAATATGAAAAAATGATAGTTCAGGGCACGAAGCCCGTTAAAAAATCGTCCGAAGCCTCACGGCAAAATTAAAGCCGGTGAAGAACTGAAAAAAACACGGGAACACAAGTTTGTGATATGATTGAGTCTCCGAGTGAACAAGACTTTCCTATTTCATTTGCAAGATGCTCAGCACCCGCCCCCTGCCTTTAAAAAGAAAACACATCTTCCTGTTTTGCCTTGTTCTGATACTGACTGGTGGATTCCTTCCACCTGAAACGGCACAAGCCCTTTGCATCAAGGATAAGAAAGCCAACCTTCGTGAAGGCCCGGGAACACACCATAAGAAACTCTGGGAAGTCCCTAAGTACATGCCTTTTAAGAAAATCGGAAAGAAGGGGGACTGGCTCCGGGTTCAGGACTTGGACGGAGACAAATGGTGGGTTTACAGAAAGCTCACCACCACCAGATACAAGTGTGCCGTCATCAAAGACTGGGCCAACCTGCGCGAAGGTCCGGGCACCAACTTCCCAAAGGTTCGCTGGAGCCCTACGGGGAAACCACCTTTTCGCATGCCCAAATATTTTTCCATGAAAGTCCTTAAAACAAAAAACTCATGGGTCCACGTGGAAGCTGGCGATGGTGACCGGGCTTGGGTCTATCTCCCCCTGGTCTGGATCCAGTAAAGCCCCCTACATTTATATTAACTGATGGTCGCTCAATATTGGTATCAGCTAAGCGCAGACTCCAAACTGCCCTCGCCCAGATATAATTGCTCAGGTTCACCATCTGGCAGGATCATGCTTCTTGAGGTTTGCATACACCGCGTTTTGGAAGGCTGATTTTGAATTTGGTCCCCTCACCCAGTTTGCTTTCGACGTCGACGGCCCCTTTGTGCGCCTCGACGATGAACTTGCAGATACTAAGTCCGAGGCCGCTTCCCCCTTCCTGACGCGAACGCGCCTTGTCGACGCGGTAAAACCGGTTGAAGATAAGCGGCAGGTCTGCCTCGGAAATGCCGATACCACTGTCCTGGACAGTCATGAACACATGATCCCCCTGCTCCTGCACTGAGACCTTTACCTCCCCTCCCGGCTGGGTGTACTTGATCCCGTTTTGAACAATGTTCCAGATCATCTGCCGTAGGCGGACGGGATCTCCGTAAATTTGTGCCGGTTCAAGATAGGCGATAACGATTCTGATGTCCTTCTCCGAAGCGATCATTTCGGAGTGTTTACACACCTCCTCTACAATGAGGCCAAGCTCTAAAGGTTTGCACTCGAGCACAATCTGGTTTTCGTCGGACTTGGAAAGCAGGAACAGGTCCTCAAGTACTTTCGACATATACTGAATTTCCTCAAGATTGCTTGATATGACATCTTGATACTCCTCCGGATTTCTTTCTTTGCTAAGAATAAGTTCGCTTTGCCCTTTCAACACAGTCAGCGGGGTGCGTAGTTCGTGCGAAGCATCACTACTGAACTGCCGCATCTGTGCGAACGAGCTTTCCAACCGGTCCATCATCGTATTGAACGTAAGTGCCAGTTGACCGATCTCGTCCTTAGCTCTCGGCACGGGAATGCGTTTGCTGAGGTCTGCACCAGAACCTATTTCCCCTGCAGTCTGGGTGATCCTAGACACAGGCTTAAGCGAACGCCGGGCCAAGAAGCGGCCGACCAACGTCGTTAACACAAGAATAGTGGGAACCGCCGTCAATAGAACATTTCGCAGGGTTTTCAGCGTATCCATCACCGCCTTCAATGACGTCCCTACCTGAACTAGATTGATAAGTTTTCCATTGCGCAGTATCGGCATGGTGACCACACGAATGGGATAATCATTAGAAAGAGGGAACGTTTCGTAAGAGATATCTCCTTCCAAAGCACGCGTGTAGGCGGTCTGTGTAAGCGGGAACTGTGAGGGATCGATATTTTTTGAAAGGGATCCAATATTTCCCGACCCGTCATAGATCCGATAAAACTTGTTCAGGTTTCCATACCCCATAAACTGCTCGAAAAACATATCCAGCCCGGGGAACGGGGTTTGATTGAACTTGATGCGGGTCGACTGGGCCACGACCCGAGCTGAAATAGTGAGGGAATTATCGACACTTTCGTACAGACGCTTGGAAAGAAAATAGAAGAGGAGAACACTGAATAGAACTAGAATAATTGCAAGAAGGAGAACGTACCAAGCGGTGAGTTTAGAGCGAATCGAGTTGAGCGGCATCTCATGCTTTCATGATATAACCTACGCCCCGCAAGGTATGCAGCAGTTTTTTCGAGTGGCCCCTGTCGACCTTCTTTCGGAGGTGGTTGACGTAGACATCAATGACATTCGTAAATGTATCAAAATTATAGTCCCACACATGCTCGGCAATCATGGTCCGGGTCAGCACCTTACCCTGGTTGCGCATAAAATACTCGAGGAGGCTATATTCTTTGCCGGTAAGTTCAACCTCCCCACCTCCCCGGTTGACTTTATGACTGACCAAGTTGAGGGAGAGATCGGCGATTTGAAGTTCAGTCTTGACCTCGGCTTTGCCGCGCCGCAAAAGAACACGTACTCTCGCTAGCAACTCTGAAAACGCGAACGGCTTGGTGAGGTAGTCGTCTGCCCCCCTGTTGAGTCCGGTGACCCTATCCTCAACAGTATCCTTCGCTGTCAGCAGGAGGATCGGAACATCTTTCTTTCCTCCCCGCAGTTCGGAAAGCACTTCGAGCCCATCCATTTTGGGCAGCATAAGGTCAAGGATGACCAGGTCGTAATAACCTTCTTTCGCCAGGTGCAGTCCTTCTTCCCCATCATAGGCGACATCGACGGCATACGTCTCTTCCTCCAAGCCTTTCTTGATGAACCCGGCGACCTTTTTTTCATCTTCCACAATCAAAACACGCATTTATGTATCCCATTTTTTCTGCTTTTTATGGAGCTCGATTTCCTCTTTGAACATTTCCAAATGCTTTTCGCAATCCTTAAGGATAGCCGAATACATAGCGCGGCAACTTTCATCATTGGCATCGATCATGGCCTGCCGACAGATTCCGACCGCTTCCTGAGTCGCCTCGATTGCTTTCAATAAATTTTCGTTGAATTTTTTTGGCATATCGGCAACTGCTCTCAATTTAAAATATTTTTCATTTTATACCAATTACCCTGCCAAGAAGCGCAATAATTCAAGGCCCGCTCCCCTCATCAGATCCATCGTCTTTCTTCTCTAACTCCCGACTGAAAAGAAAATATACCATAACAACTCCTAGGGCGGCTCCAAACATAGGAAGGGCGTTGACCATTTCAGCCACGAAGCGCCCCAACAGGCCAAAATCACGGATCAGGTTGGAGATTAGGTGGTTTCCGGACTGCTCCAACCAATAAAATATCAAGTTGATAACGGTCCCACAGCCAAACCCGAGAAACGCCCCGACCCCATAATAAACCCATTTCAACTGTTTCATATATCAGAGTTTTCTCGACATCAGTCAATTGATATGGTTATTGCGTCGGCAATTGAATTATCATAGCTTCATGAGAATGTGCTTGTTTTCTCTTGTGACGCCGTATCATTATAACCAATGGTTGCAATCCATATCAATTATCTAAGGGACCCTTATGAGATTGAAGAATAAAACAGCAATAATCACCGGCGGGGGAACGGGAATCGGCTTGGCTTGCACCCGGGTATTCTGCCGGGAAGGGGCCAAGGTCGCAGTCTTTGGAAGAAGGCAGGACCGGTTGGAGTCTGCTGCGAAGGAAATCGGGGAATATGTCCTTCCCATTCCGGGCGACGTCACCCGAAGCGAAGATCTCGACCGTCTCGTCAAAGAAACACTAAACACCTTCGGAAAAATCGATATCGTAGTACATAACAGTGGCATGTTCACCGGCGCACCACTCCATGAAATAAAAGATGCGGAATGGGATTCAATTCTGGACGTCAATATGCGGAGCATTTTTCAGTTAACTAAGCGGGTACTCCCGCACATGATCGAGCGCAAGAGCGGTAACTTCATCCACATCTCTTCCATTCTGGGACTGATTGCCGTACCCGGGACAGCTGCCTACAACGTCTCCAAGGGAGCCCTACTCCAATTCAACCGGTCCATCGCCATGGAATACGGCCCAATGGGGATCCGTTCCAACGCGGTGTGTCCAGGCCTAATCGAAACAGAAATGTCGGCGGACCTCATGAAAGATGAGGAATTAATGAAAGAATGGAGCAAGGATTACCCTATCGGGCGGTTTGGGATTCCCGAAGATATCGCCAACGCATGCCTCTATTTCGCTTCAGACGAATCGTCCTTTGTTACCGGAACCACTCTGCCGGTAGACGGGGGATTTACTGCCCACTAGATCGCGGGGTTGACGGGGCTAGAACCAAATATTACAATTAGCCCCGCCTTAATCCTATAAATCATTTATATTCACGGTCTTTCGGTCGCCGGTTTAATAGGTTCCCCTGGCGATTCCATCAGGTCATTGTAATGAGATATGAAGTGGTTATTGGGCTTGAAGTTCACGCCCAGCTCAAGACCCAATCCAAAATTTTCTGTTCCTGTCCAACTGAGTTTGGCCGACCCGCTAATGAGAACACCTGCCCGATCTGTCTGGGTATGCCCGGCGTTCTACCCGTCCTCAATAAAAAAGCGTTACACCTGGCTATGCGGGCCTGCCTAGCCACACATTGCCGCATCGCTCCAAGGAATCGGTTTGCACGCAAGAACTATTTTTATCCGGACCTACCAAAGGGCTATCAGATTTCACAATACGAACTACCTCTAGGATTAGAAGGGCATATAAACATCCTGATCAACGGGACGAAGAAGCGAATCAGACTCACCCGCATTCACATGGAAGAAGACGCGGGAAAACTGATCCACGGCGAAAACCTGGGAAGCCCGGGACACAGTTATGTTGATTTCAATCGTACCGGGGTACCGCTGATCGAAATCGTCAGCGAACCGGATCTCCGTTCCGCTGAAGAAGCGCGGGAGTATCTGACTCAGTTGAAATCAATCCTAGATTACTCTGAGGTAAGCGATTGCAACATGGAAGAGGGAAGCCTGCGTTGCGACGCCAATATTTCGTTGCGTCCGGTTGGACAAAAAGCGCTCGGCACCCGTACCGAGCTGAAAAATCTCAATTCGTTCCGTTTCGTACAACGGGCTATCGAGTATGAAGTTGAACGACAAACACAAATTCTGGAACAGGGAGACCAGGTTATTCAGGAAACCCGGCTGTACGACTCGACCAAAGGCATCACCTTTTCCATGCGTAGCAAGGAAGAGGCTCACGACTACCGTTACTTTCCGGAACCAGACTTGGTCCCGGTGGTCGTTGACAACGAATGGATTGAAAAAATTAGAAAAACACTTCCTGAACTTCCCGAGCAAAAACGAGAACGGTTTGTCAGCGAGTACGACATCCCGGAATATGACGCCGGCGTACTCACTACATCACGCGCGATGGCCAACTATTATGAAGAGTGCGTTTCATTGCATAACGAACCCAAAATCATCAGCAACTGGATCATGGGAGAACTTCTCAGGGAACTCAAAAATAACCAGCATTCAATTGAGACATGCCCGGTAAAACCCGAAGGCCTAATCAGCTTGCTGAAATTGATTGACGAGGGAACGATCAACGCTAAAATGGGTAAAACTGTATTCGAAGACATGTATCGGACCGGCAAACCTGCCAAGGCCATTGTTAAGGAAGAAGGGCTGACGCAGATCATCGATTCGTCGGTCATTGAAAGTTTGGTAGACCAAGTTCTTGAGTCCAATCCGGAACAGGTAGAGCAATACAAGGGTGGAAAGGAAAAAGTTTTTGGTTTCCTGGTAGGCCAGATCATGAAGGAGAGCAAAGGTCAAGCCAATCCATCATTGGTCAACAAACTGCTCAAGGAAAGGATTAGTTAAGTCAGTTGAACGGAAACCTCTCAAAAAGTCTGGCTACCCTGCTGGTAGTCGCGGGACTCATAGCGGCCCTTACTGGACAGGGCGCAACCGAATCGATCTGGTCTGAGGATAAACGGTTCAAGGATAACGGAGATCGAACCGTTACCGACACCCAAACCGGGCTCATGTGGATGCAAGCCGATTCATACATTCAGGCTGGATCGTGGCTCACCTGGTTCGAGGCCATAAAATTCATTGCCCAACTCAACGGTGAGGGATTCACCGATTACCACGACTGGCGGGCACCAACCGTCAAAGAACTGCAAAGCCTTTACGAAGCCGAAAAAGTAAATAGCAAACAGGTAGGCCGTGAGATGACCATTCACATCGACCCTATTTTCACAAAAAACGGGAGCGGCTCCCTATGGTCCGGCGAAGAGAACGGAAATTATAATGCATTCGGCGTCGTCTTGAATACCGGACAACGGTTCAGCAGTTCCAAAAAATCCAAGTCCCGCAGAGCGATACGGGCAGTCCGCTATACAAATTAACCATTCCCAAGAGAGGTTTCATGAAATACGTTTTTAAAATCGCCATATTGGCCCTGCTGATCACAGTCATCGCACCCTACCGGGCACACGCCACTTTTCCCGGAAAAAATATCGTGTTTTGGGATCTTGTCCAGTCGAAAGAGAAAAAGGACCCAGAATTCATAAAAGCCCATCAACTGGCACGGGAAGGAAAGCACTTGCAAGCCTTGGAAATCCTAGAGCAAAAAATCAGGAAGTTTCCAAAAGAAAGCACGCCGCATGTAATGAAGGGATTGATATTGAACGAAATGGGTGAATACATCAAGGCACTGTCCGCTCTCAACGCAGGACAAATGATCCACCCACGCCATCCCGGCCTGCATTATGGGTTCTGTGAAGTGTATCGCCACCTGGGAGTTCCGAAACTTTCGATGCAGGGTTGCCGGATTGCAGAAGAGATCCACCGCCATTCTCCGGAACCACATTACGAATATGCGCAAACTTTGGCCGCCATGGGAGAGATGCGGCTTTCCAATCGGTCCCTCGCCACCGCCGCCGAACTCGACCCGAAGAATTCCCGATATCATTACGAACGGGGAATGAACTTTTATTACTTGAACCAGTACAGTGAAGCAGAAAAATCTTTTCAGCAAGCCCTATCTATTGATCCAGCGGATGTTGACTCCGGATACCAGTTGGCCTATCTCTACGCGGCTCAAAAAAAATCTGACTTGGCCAAAAAACAAATCACGCAAGTCCTTGAAACCCGGAAAGAACACCCTAAGCTGCACTCGGCCAAGCTGTTGATGGAATATGTAAGCAAAAACGCGCTCGATAAACTGCCCTTGGAGATCGTACCCCACGCATACCATGTGGGCCGGTCCAAAGCGCTTTACCAGTCTGAACAGTACGGGCTCGCTCTAATCGAAATCGAAACGGCAGCTCGAATAAAACCGGATGACCTCAAAATTAAGGAAGTTTTGATCGGCCTCACCAGTTTTCTACTACGTATAAACAGTTCAGAAGAGGCAGTGAAGCAGATGATTACCCTCGTCGGGGAAGCAGACCCACAGGCCGCTAAGGGCTACCAAGAGCTGGGGGACATCGAAGTCCTGCGGGGACACCTGTCCGAGGCTCGCAAATACTATCAAAAAGCTCTGAATCTAAGCGATCCCAATGGAATTGCTCGTCAGTCGCTCGACGAGCTTCCCGAAACGGCAGGTTCGACAACCGCTCCGTTGAGTCCAAGCGAGTTATTCCTTCAACCCGCCGAGGCCTTGAACCGCAAGGGGGAAATTTTTGCACAATACAAGATGTTCCAACGGGCGATCGCCCTCTACAGCCTGGCATTGCGTATAAATCCAAACCACTTGCCCAGCCTGCTCAACACAGCAACCGCTTACTACAACAACGGTGATACCGGCCGAACCATCTCCATCTTGGAGCGCCTTCTTATTTCTCATCCCCGTCATGATGAAATTCTGGCGCACCGCATTCTTCTAGCGCAAGCCTATGTTAAAAACGGAGACCATGGGAAAGGACTCAAAAATATTGAAATCGCAATCGAACTGAATCCGGCCATCAAACAGGCCGTCCACGAGAACGCTGTATTCGAACCTATTAGAACAATGGAGGCGTATAAAAAACTGATTCAATAACCAAACTCTCAGAAATTTCCATGAAACACATATTCCATAGAAGCGTTTTTTCACATCCCAGGAAACTCCAGAAAGCGTATGAAATTTGACAAGAAAGGTGATTCCTGTTAGACGTCCAGCGTCCCCGGATAGCCCTTTCTTCTACGGTTTTTGACAACTTAGAACTCTTTCGACTTAAGGGAGAAAAAAACGGATGCCTGATAACCTGAGCCACCCGTGGCACCACAGTGCCTTTGTAAAAAAAGTATTTGTGTTTCTCATTTTACTGCTCCTTCTATCACCCCTTACTGCGCAAGCACAAAAGCATCCTTGCCACGGCGCCTCCGAAGATTTAAACGGGAGCCTTCAAGTCATCATGGGCAGAGGCGGAGTATGGACCTTTATGGAACAATCCTCAGGGCTTAAGGAAAAATCGACGCTCGGATTGCAAATCGACGGCAAACTGAGCAGGGCTACCGTTATATTCGAAACGTTATGCAATGAAGGAAAGTATCCGACCAAGGCCATCTATGACGAAATCCTAGGTATCTTAGGAGATGGAAGGATGATTCATAATTTAGCAAAATCTTCCGATGAGAAAAAATTAGCAACACTGAACGGCCTGAATCAAAAACTCGATGCTCTACTGAGCAAACTCCCCAACTGAAATATTTTTTTGGATAAATGATTAAGGAAGGAAACAAAGCGCCTGACTTCTCGGAGAAGAACCAAGCCGGAGAAACTGTTAGACTAAGGTCATTTAGGGATAAAAAAAATGTGGTTCTATATTTTTACCCAAAGGATATGACCCCAGGATGCACCACGGAAGCCTGCGATTTTCGAGACCAACACAAAAAACTCAAGCACACAGTTGTCCTTGGGGTCAGTGTTGATTCCGAGGAACGGCACCGGAGGTTCATTGACAAATACAACCTGCCGTTCGACTTGATCGCGGATGAAAACCAGAAGGTCGCCAATAAATACGGCGTGTGGCAGAAAAAAAAGCTTTATGGAAAAGAATTCATGGGAATCGTCCGATCGACCTTCATCATCGACAAGAAGGGCGTGATCCGGAAAATATTCCCGAAAGTAAAAGTCAAGGGTCACGTGGAAGAGGTTCTTGCTACCCTTAGGGAACTCTGAGCTTGCAAAAAGGTTCCCCAGTCGTTTTTACCGCTCTCTATTTCGGTGCAACATCAAGCACTCGATCTGTTCCACGGTTTTTGGAATCGACTTCGATAGGTTCCGGCACCCTGTCTTGGTGATTAAAAGGTTATCCTCGATCCGGATTCCAATCTCTTCATCGTAGACCCGCCCGTTCAGCCGAATGTAAAACTGCCCGTATAACCCCGGTTCGTTGCTTATCATCCACCCTTCCCGCATCGGTTCCTTGGTATAATTGCGGAATGGATCGCCGTCGTGCTCCTGCTCACCCATGAGATGGCTGACCCCATGCGGGCGCTCTTTGTATTTCAGCTTGAATTCTCCACCCGCTTTACGAAATACTCGCTCCAAGCCACGATTAATAGAACCCCAGCAACAATCGTTAAGCTCGTCGATGGTCACTCCCTTTCGCGCCTTTCTCTGCACTGCCGATTGGGCTCGCAAAACAATCTCATATAACATTTTCTGCATCGGGTTGAATTTTCCCGACACAGGAATCGTGCGACTGATATCAGCATGCATAGTCATCCACCGGACCCCAAAATCCAGAAGAGCCAGTTCGTTGTGGGAAAACGAATCGTCGTTCTTCACATAGTGCAATACCGTGGCATTCTTTCCCGAAGCGATGATGGAGGGAAAACTAAGGCCGTAGGGCGATTCCTCAAGCATCCTTCCCTCGAGAAATCCCTGCACCTGATATTCTTTTTGAAAACGATAAAAATTGCGCAGCGTTTCCTTGAACGCCTTTCCGGCAATTTTTTGTGCATCCAGCGTATTTTCCACATCGTGGGAATCCAGTGGGAGCCGGAGTTCGAAATGGCTCTTCATGATGTTGCATAACACCGGCGCCGACCCTCCCAACGATCGCAAACAGCGCACAAGTCGAGCTTTAAATTTTCCATTATGATCGGTTTTTATTTCCCGGATCTTTCCATTCCAGACTCCCTCCATCCATAGAGTCCCGAGCTTTTTACTTCTTCGCTTTTTGAATCGTACCTTGAGAACTTCTTCAAAGCTCTGAATGCCTCGAACATCCCTAACCCCAGTGACCCGCCGGACCTCGCGGATACTTTTAGGATCTCCCACCCCAAACCGCACACCATCCCAAAATTCTTTAGATGAATCCTTTTTATCCACAAACAGGATCTCATCGGATTCTTTCGATCCAGGATCCAACAGGAGAATGACATTAGGTTGGTTAACGCCGGTGAGATACATGATGGCGGGTTCTTGATACGTGGGACAATGCGCGTAGGACCAAACCGTTTCCTGTCCCGGGCCATAAGGAACCCCGGTAATGGCCATCAACTTCCCTTCCCGCTTCATCAGCTTCTTTCGCCGTTCGCGGTACCGGCGCCTAGCAGCGTTCCCTGCCCCGCCGTCACGGAAAATCCCAGAATAAATTTTTTTTAGATTGCCCATTGGAAAATCCACGGCTCCTGCATAGGTCTCAGAGTTTAAAGGAACGATAATTTTCAGATCACCACTCACATTATACAGGTTATCTCCATGCGCTTTTCTCCTCCAGACTCACTTTTTCTTAAGAATTCCCAGCCATTCCTTGCCCTGTCTTCGCTCAGCTGAATGCCGGGTTTTATCTAGCGTCTCGATCGTGAATTGGTCAAAAAAACTGTCCACGACATCCTTTCGAGTAGTATTGAACGGCGGCCCATCTTTTTCTCCGGTTTCGTAAAACAAACCGATCAGGAGCGATCCCGGCTTGAGCAGGCGCCCGGCGGTGGCGACATATTGTTCCCGCATGGCGGGACTGATAGCGCAAAAAAAGGTGTGCTCAAGCAAAAGATCGAAGCTGTTGTCGTACGCCGGGTCCAATTCAAAGAAATCCTGATGCAGTACCCGGCCTCCGAATGTTCTCTTGGCAAGAGCGGTCGTGAGGAATTCCACCGCACCGCGGCTGAAATCCACAGCCGTTACTTGGAAACCTCGTTCTGCCAGAAAGAGTACTTCGTGTCCGCGACCGCAACCCGGAACGATCGCGTTCCCCGGAGAAATATTTTTCTCCTGCCACAACCGGACAAACGGTGGAGCTGCTTTCCCGAGGTCCCAGTGCAGGTCATCCATTTCATAATGGCGCTCCCAGTCCTTCTGTGAGTACCCGTCCTTAGACTGATTATCCTTCTTTCCCATTACCCGCATCCTAGGGTTAGAAAACAGTTCGATATAATCGATTTCGGCTGCCCTTCACCTCCCACGGTTCTTTAAATGGTATTAACCAGAAATATTTCAGGCTTTACCCATTTCAGCAAATCCCTATCGACTAGGTGTGGAGTAGAAGGCCGCGCAACCACAGATTGGAAATAGCCTGGGAAGAACTACCCGAAAACCTGTTGAATGATGGAAGCCCCGGCCACATAGGTCCCGATTACAGAACCCACATTGGCAAAGAAAAAAATAAGGAGCACACGTACGACACCGTTTTTCCACCACATGGGCAGGGAAGCTATATCTTCACGGAGCCGCTCGAAGTCGCTGACCTTGGGTTTCCTGAGATAGGATTCGACCAGCCCCACAACCATGCCGGCGCCGATGGTAGGATTAAGCGACGTGAGGGGCGCGGCGAGAAACGCTGCCATAACAGACACAGGATGGGCCAAAGCCAGCGCGGCGCCTAGAGCGCTCAGCCCACCGTTAATCGCAACCCAAGTCACCACCAGATTCCAGCCTAACTCCGGTGACTGCTGGTATCCCACATAAAACATTCCCAAGATAAAAACACAGATAGCCCAGCCGATGTAGTATCCAGTTCGACTTGGCGAAGGTTTTCGACTCAGTTCTTCTAGGCGTTTTTGGTCGGGTGGTGACCCAAACGCCGACTCCATTCCAATCAGGTGCCCCGCTCCTACCAGAGCTAGGATATTTTTTGGTCCGTTTTCCGAGGTGGCCAGCATTTCCAGCTTTCCGGTCATATACTCATCCCGCTCGTCAATCAAAACGCTTTTGATTTGCGGAAGAGACTCTCCAAACTCATCGATAACTGAATGAAGCATATCCCCTTTTTTTAAATTTTCTATCTGTTCTTGATCGACTTCCTCTCCCACAAAAATCCCTACCACGAGACCAGAAAAAATTTTTATCTTCTGCCAAAAGGAAACTTCGGTTACAAGCCGATGTAGTGTCGTGGTGATATCGCGATCAACCACCTCTAACCGAATATTCTGCTCTGCAGCTAATTCAGTAGCCCGGATCATTTCCCTGCCTGCTTCGACCCCTATTTTTTCACCCAGACGGCGCTGGTAAGCAGAAAGTGCCAGGTTGACTAGAAGAAGTGCCGCCTTCTTTTTCCTGAAAATTTCGTAAATATCTAGGTTCTTCCACCATGATTGGTTGACTAGATTTTCATAACGAGGCGGACACAATTCAACAGCAACACAATCGAAATTACCAGTGAGAATTTTTTCCTCGACCAGCGCAACACTCTCTTTGGATACATGCGCTGTCCCAACGAGTGTAATGTCAACCCCATTACGATGAACTACTTTAATGATGTCTTCGTTTACGGTCGTCACAAAAGATGCACCTCAAAATTGATTGAGCAAAATTCGGGAACGGAAAAGGACGGAAAAACTGAAAATACAATTGTTTCGGAACTGGAATTTCAATTTAGCACAATTTTCATGATATTTTAATACCGAATCCCCAACCCCAAGCCCATATGAACCCTTTCAAAATAAAAGCTAAGTTCAAGCCGGCCGGTGACCAGCCTAGAGCGATTCAGCGGCTTACAGAAAGCATCCAGTCAGGAGCACACCATCAGACCCTGCTTGGGGTGACCGGATCGGGGAAAACCTTCGCCCTAGCCAACGTGATTGAAAACGTACAAAAACCCACCCTGGTTCTCGCTCACAACAAAACACTCGCGGCGCAGCTTTATGGGGAATTCAATGAATTTTTTCCCGATAACGCAGTGGGATATTTCGTCAGCTACTACGATTACTATCAACCGGAAGCCTACCTCCCAAAAACAGATACCTTTATTGAGAAAGATGCTTCAATCAACGACGAGATCGACAAAATGCGTCATGGGGCGACGCACTCTCTGTTCGAGCGCCGGGACGTGATCATCGTCGCCAGCGTCTCCTGCATTTACGGGCTGGGTTCTCCTGAAGCCTATCACGGCATGCTGCTCTTTGTTGAAACAGGGATGCAGATCGAACGCGATCAGGTTCTGCACAAACTAGTGGACATACAATACAAACGAAATGATATGGATTTTCAGCGTGGGACTTTTCGGGTACGCGGAGATACCGTGGACGTCCTTCCAGTTTACGAGCGCAATGAGGCGGTGCGCATCGAATTTTTTGGTGACTCCATCGACCGGCTCAGCATATTTGATCCGCTAACCCAGCAACCCATCCGAGACCTAGACCGCATCGCCATTTATCCGGCAAGTCACTACGTCACTCCGGAGGAACCTCTTCGGCGGGCAATCCAAGCCATTCGGGAAGAGTTGATTGAGCGCGTCGCCTACTTAGAAAGTCAGAACCAGTTGGTCGAGGCACAACGTATCGACCAGCGAACAATGTTCGACTTAGAAATGATCAAAGAAGTGGGGTATTGCCAAGGAATCGAGAACTACTCGCGCCACCTTATGGAGCGGGCGCCAGGGGCTCCACCGCCAACACTTTTGGATTATTTTCCGGCAGATTCATTGTTTATCATCGACGAAAGCCATGCCACCGTCCCCCAGTTGAACGGAATGTACCGCGGCGACCGCGCGCGCAAGGAAACCTTGGTCCGACACGGATTCCGTCTTCCCTCAGCATTTGATAACAGGCCACTCAATTTTGAAGAGTTCGAGAAACGTGTGGGCCAGGTAATTTACACCTCAGCGACACCTGCAGAGTACGAGCTGGAAAAATCCGGTGCACGGATCGTCGAATTGATTGTCCGCCCCACAGGCCTAGTCGATCCACAAGTTGAAATAAAACCTGTAAAAGGCCAAGTCGATGACCTTTATCAGCAAATCGTCGAGCGAGCGAATAGAAAAGAACGAACCCTTATCACTACACTCACAAAGCGTTTTGCCGAGGATCTGACCGAGCATTACTCCGAACTCGGACTCAAAGTCAAATATCTCCACTCTGATATAGAAACTCTGGAGCGAAGCCAAATTATCCGCGAACTGAGATTGGGCGAGTTTGATGCGCTGATCGGAATCAATCTATTACGAGAGGGACTGGATATTCCGGAAGTATCCCTTGTGGCCATCCTAGATGCGGATAAGGAAGGTTTTCTTAGATCGACCACTTCACTGATCCAGACTTCGGGGCGTGCGGCCAGAAATATATCAGGCCGAGTTGTTTTTTATGCCGATACCATCACCAAATCAATGCAAAGAGCTTTTGATGAAATGGACCGACGCAGAGATATCCAGAGGGAGTACAATGAAACCCATCAGATTATCCCTGAATCGATAAAAAAGTCAGTTCAAGAGTCTCTCATAAACTATGAAAAGCTGGCTACAGTTCCTCTAGAACCGGAAGAGGAGCCTCTTTTAAGGAGGGACTTTCCAAAGCTGGTTGAAAAACTAGAAAAGCAGATGTATTCCGCAGCGCGAAATCTGGAATTCGAAAAGGCTGCCGAATTAAGAGATAGAATCAAAAGAATTCGGGAGAAGGACCTGATGATTAC
>Ga0207990_1001029_pt1 | contig 15011 bp, 14 predicted proteins | sample ETNtaG_8_FD_185780 | JGI IMG/M metagenome (GOLD analysis project Ga0207990, IMG submission 185780) | Marine microbial and viral communities from oxygen minimum zone, Eastern Pacific Ocean - ETNP201406SV75 (SPAdes) (version 2) | ecosystem: Environmental > Aquatic > Marine > Oceanic ...
CCTAATGAAATGACAGAAGAAGAAAAAGAAATTGAAGCAATCTTATTTGCTGCAGAAGAACCTTTAGATGAAGAGTCAATTCGAGCAAAAATTACTAAAAGCAAAAATTTATTAAAATCATTAACAAAATTACAAAAACATTATTCCAAGAGAGGAATAAACCTTGTTTGTATATCTAATAGATGGTCTTTCAGAACTTCTGATAAATTATCAAATTTAATGTTACAACAAAAATCTATTCAAAAGAAATTATCTAGAGCAGCAATTGAAACATTATCAATAATTGTTTATCATCAACCTGTAACAAGAATTGAGATTGAAGAGATTAGAGGCGTTGCTTTTGGTACTAATACTTTGAATATATTAATGGAACTTAATTGGGTCAAGCCACAGGGAAGAAAAAATATACCAGGAAGACCTTTGCAATATGTTACTACTGATGAATTTTTGAGCCATTTTAATTTACAAAAATTATCTGATTTACCAACTGTTGATGAACTTAGTTCCGCTGGTTTAATTGATAGTGGCAATATTGACTCTTCTATTTTTGGTACAGGAAAGTTTTTCAAAGAAAAAGAGGAAGTAAAAAAAGAAGATATTTATTCTAATATTGATGAAATGTTAAAAAGTACTCTTGATACTAAAAATGAATAAAAAGTTACTTTAATAATATTAAAAAAAAGTATATATAAACAAACATGAGTATTGGTTTTTGGCAAATAGCGATTGTTGTAATATTAGTTGTCCTATTATTCGGCAGAGGTAAAATATCTAGCTTAATGGGAGATGTTGCAAAAGGAATAAAGAGCTTTAAAAAAGGAATGTCCACTGATATTTCAGATGAAACTTCTATTTCAGATGATACTTCTACAGATGTTAAAGATAATGCTGATTCAAAAAATATTTCGAACGATAACACAGACTCAGAGCAGAAATAATTCTTAAATGCCACAAATTGGCTGGTTTGAAATTCTTTTAATTGCAGCAATTGCAATTATTATTATTGGACCAAAAGATTTCCCTGTTATGTTAAAAAAAATTGGTTCCTGGATAGGAACAATAAAGAGATATTTTAGCACTCTTCAAAAAGAAGTGTCTCTTTATGAGAATGAAAATTTTGATATTGATGATTCAAAAAAAAAAAAAGATGAAGTAAATAAAGATGAAAAATGATAATTCAGAAAAAAGTGGTTTTATTAGTCATTTGGTTGAATTAAGACAAAGGTTAATTAATTCATTTATTTTTCTCTTTTCTTTTTTTGTTGTTTGTTATTTTTTTTCTGAAGAAATCTATTCCTTTTTAGTACAACCTTATGCTGATGCTGTTAAAGATGATGATGTTAATAGAAGATTAATTTTTACAGCACTTCAAGAAACTTTCCTTACTTATCTAAAAGTTTCTTTTTTTGCTGCTTTTTTTGTTTCCAGCCCAATTATTTTAATACAACTTTGGAAATTCATAGCTCCAGGATTATATGAAAATGAAAAAAAAGCTATTTTACCTTATTTGGTTGTAACACCTATATTGTTTTTATTTGGTGGAATGCTTGTGTATTATTTAATTATGCCATTAGCAATAAAGTTTTTTTTGTCTTTTGAAGCATCATCTATTAATAGTGCGTTGCCAATTCAATTAGAAGCTAAGGTCAATGAGTATCTTTCATTAGTGATGAAATTAATATTTGCCTTTGGTTTAAGTTTTCAATTGCCAGTAGTTCTTAGCTTGCTAGCCAGAGTAGGTTTTGTTGATTCTAATTTTTTAAAAGAAAGAAGAAAGTATGTGGTTATTATTATATTTGCAGCTGCAGCAATATTAACTCCACCAGATCCCATTACCCAAATCGGTTTAGCAATTCCATTATTAATTTTATATGAATTGTCGATATTATCAGTAAAAATAATTGAAAAGCGAAAAGATAAAAATGCATAATATTAAAGATATCAGATTAAATCCAGAAAATTTCAAAAATTTACTTAAGGAAAGAAATTCTAATGTAAATATTAATGAATTGTTAATGTTAGATAAAACTAATAGGGATCTTATTCAAAAAAAAGAATTATTAGAACAAGAAAAGAAAAAAATATCTAAATCAAGAGATAAATCACTTTTTAAAAAATCTAAAGAACTTTCTAAACAAATTAACGAACTAGAAATAAGGAATAATGAATTTAAAATTAAAATAGATATTCTCCTGAACAACTTACCAAATTTGCCATTAAAAGATGTTCCGGCTGGAAAAGATGAAACTAATAATAAATTAATTTTTCAAAAAGGAACAGTTCCAAAATTTGAATTTAAACCAAAATCTCATGATGAGTTAGGAAAAAATTTAAATATGATTGATTTTGACCTAGCTACTAAAACTTCTGGTTCTAGATTTGTATTTTTAAAAAACTCAATTGCAAAACTAGAAAGAGCTATATATTCTTTTATGTTAGACAGTCATACCAAAAAAAATGGATACACTGAGATATCTCCTCCATTGATTGCCAATAGTTCATCAATGTTTGGAACTGGTCAACTTCCTAAATTTGAAAATGACCAATTTGAACTTAGATTAGATGACTCTAATGAAAGAAAATTTTTGATACCAACTGCTGAAGTAATATTAACAAACACAGTTCGTGAAAAAATATTATCACTTAGTGAACTACCTATTAGATTGGTAGCTTTAACTTCTTGCTTTAGAAAAGAGGCAGGTAGTTATGGAAAGGATACTAAAGGCATGATCAGACAACATCAGTTTTATAAGGTAGAATTAGTTAGTATTGTTGATCAAAATGAATGTAGTAATGAATTAGAAAGAATGACAAATTGTGCTGAAAATGTACTTAAAGATTTAAATTTGCCTTATCGTAAGTTGTTGTTATCAACTGGTGATATGGGGTTTAGCGCCGAAAAAACTTATGACTTAGAAGTATGGATACCTTCTCAAAATAAATACAGAGAGATTTCAAGCTGTTCATCATGTGGTTCATTTCAAGCAAGAAGAATGAAAGCTAGATATAAATCTAGAAATAATGAAACTTTGTTTGTTGGTACATTAAATGGAAGTGGATTAGCAGTTGGAAGAACTCTAATAGCAATCATGGAAAATTATCAGCAAAAAGATGGAAGTATTATTATTCCAGATGCACTTAAAGCTTATATGGGTGGAGAAGATAGAATTAAATAGATATATAAATAGTTGTTATAATTTAATTAATAGTATAAAAAAAAACGAAATTTAAGGAGAATTTATGTCAAATGGAGGAATAACGCAATTTTTACCATTAATATTAATCTTTATAATATTTTATTTTTTTCTAATACGTCCACAACAAAAAAAAGCAAAAGAACATAAGAATATGGTCAATGCCATTAAAAGAGGTGATAAGATTATTACTTCGGGTGGAATCTTTGCAACTGTAGAAAGAGTAATGGATAATGATAAAGTTGAAGTTTCAATTTCAGATAACATAAATATCGAGTTAGTTAAATCTACCGGAATACAGGCTCTTGTAAGTAACACTGAGCAAAAAAAATAAATTTAATACGTGTTATATTTTACAAAATTTAAAGTCCTAACAATATATATATTCATAATTTGTATTAGTTTTTTTACATTATCTAATTTTTTATCTGATGATAATAAACTTATAAATAAAAAAATTAATTTAGGATTAGATTTACAGGGCGGTTCATATTTATTATTAGAAATTGATAATAGACCAATTATTTTACAAAAATTACAGGTTAAACTTACTTCATTAAAAAATGATTTAATTAAAAACGATATTAAGTTTAAAAATATTAAAGCCATTGATAATAAAATTCTCTTTGACGTAGATGAAGTTCATAAAAATAAATTTATAAAAATATTTGAAGATAAAAATTCTAAAATTAATAATTATTTTGATAGATACAAGGCATTTGAGTTTGAATATGAAATTATCAATGAAACAATTTCTGTTTTTTATTCTAAGTATGGAATTATTGAATTAAAAAATTCTTCGATAGATCAAGCACTAGAAATTGTTAGAAGAAGAATTGATGAGCTTGGTACTAATGAACCAAACATATTAAAAAGAGGTAATGAAAGAATATTAGTTGAATTACCAGGGCTAGATGATCCATCAAGAATTAAAAATTTGTTGGGTAAAACTGCAAATTTGACTTTTAGATTTATTTCACAACAAAATGAGGAAAACTTTGGGTCAGAAAAATTAAAATTTGAAAATAGTGATGAAGAAGCTTTGGTAAGTAAAAGAATTATATTAAGTGGTGATAATTTAATAGATGCACAACCACGAATGGATAGTCAAACAAATCAAACAATTGTTTCATTTTCGCTTGATCGTTTAGGTGCAAAAAGATTTGGAAAAGCTACCACTGAAGGAGTGGGTAGAAGGTTAGCTATAGTTTTAGATAATAAAATAATAAGCGCTCCTATTATCAAAGATGCTATTGTTAGTGGCAATGGTCAAATAACTGGTGGGGGTCTTGATTTTCAATCGGCTACTGATCTAGCATTATTATTAAGATCAGGTGCATTGCCAGCACCATTGAATATAATTGAAGAGAGAACAGTTGGTCCAGATTTAGGACAAGACTCAATAAATTCTGGAATTATTTCTCTTATTATTGGGTTTAGTTTAGTTATTATTTTCATGATCATAAGATATAAAATTTTTGGCTTAATTGCTAATGCAGCATTAATTGTAAATTTATTTTTACTAGTAGGAATATTGACCATTTTTGAAGCCACCTTAACCTTGCCTGGTATTGCAGGTATTATTTTAACTGTTGGCATGGCAGTAGATGCAAATGTATTGATTTATGAAAGAATAAAAGAGGAATTAAAAATTGAGAATAACAAAATAATAGCTTTTGATGATGGTTACAAGAAATCTAGAACCACTATTTTAGATGCTAATATTACAACTTTAATTTCAGCCTTTATTTTATTTTTTATGGGATCGGGCCCTGTAAAAGGATTTTCTATAACTTTAGGTGTTGGAATATTGACTACTTTATTTTCAGTTTATTTTTTAGCAAGACAACTAACATCTTTTTACGTTTATAAAAACAAAGATAACCATATTTCATTATGATTGAACTAAAACCAGAAATTAATTTTAATAAGCATTTTAAGATATTTAATATTATATCAATTGTCTTAATTATTCTTTCTGTTTTTTTTCTTTTATTCAGAGGTTTAAACTATGGAGTGGATTTTAAAGGAGGAACCCTTATTGAATTAAGAGTTCAAGATCAAACTATTAATATTTCAAGTATTAGACAGTCTTTTAAAAACATGAATTTAGGCGATGTGAATGTAAAAAAATTTGGTAATAAAACTGATTTTCTGATTAAGTTTGAAAAAAAAGATGAAAAAAATATCAATTTTATTAATGATATTAAAAATAAACTAGTATTAGATATTGGTAATAGTTTTAGTTTTAGAAGAGTTGAGAATGTAGGTCCAAAAGTTAGCAGTGAATTATTAAAATCTGGTGTTATTGCTATATTAATGTCCTTATCTGCCATGATGATTTATATTTGGTTAAGATTTGAATGGCAATTTAGTTTGGGAGCAATTTTTGCACTTATTCATGATGTGATAATTACTCTAGGATTTTTTTCAATTTTAAACTTAGAAATTAACTTATCAATTGTTGCTGCTGTTTTAACAATAGTAGGTTATTCTATGAATGATACAGTTGTTATTTTCGATCGTGTTAGAGAAAACTTAAAAAAATATTCTAGTAAAAAAATAAATGAAATTACCAATCTTTCAATAAATGAAACTTTATCGAGAACAATTATTACATCTTTAACTACATTATTGGCTTTAGTTTCAATTTTTATTTTTGGTGGTGAAATTCTTAAAGGTTTTTCTTTTGCGATGATACTTGGTGTTATATTTGGGACTTATTCATCTATTTACATAGCAAATCCTATACTTGAATATTTAAATGTTAGTCACAGAACTATTGTTAAAGAAGAAAAAAATAAAAATTTTAATTAATATAAGTTTTGTGCAGCTACCATACAAAGCAACATAGGTAAAGATAGAAGAGTATTTATTCTAGAAGCCATTACTGCTTTTTTTAATGCAACAGGTTTTTCTTCTGGTGTCGCATCAACAATTCCTAAAACTTTTTTTTGATTTGGCCAAATAATAAACCATACATTAAAAGCCATTATTAAACCTAACCACATTCCAATACCAATAGCCGTATTTTTTCCCCCTCCACTACCAATTCCAAGAGATAAAGCTTGATGCACATAACCATTTAAATAAGCAACTATAAGTCCTGTAACTATTGTTGCCAACGCAGCCCATCTAAACCAGAAAAGTACTGCTGGTGCTATTATTTTAGTAATTGCAGGTTTTTGTTCATCTGTAAATTTAGGCATACTTGGGATTTGAACAAAGTTTAAGTACCACAATAAACCAATCCACATTACACCAGAAAGAACATGAAAATATCTAAATAACCAGCTCCAAAATATTTGGTCAAATGCCATCTCACCACTAAAGAATAATCCTAAAAACAGAATTAAACTTAGTACTATTGATGTGTGTATTGTTTTTGGTAATGATTGAAGCAGTGAACCCATGATTGTTAATTATACATTAATATACCAATTAATTAAGCTATTTTTTTTAGTTTTTTTTCAAGAATGTGTTTTAAAAATTTTCCAGTATAACTAGAATCTATTTCACTGATTTTTTCTGGATTTCCTTCTGCAATAATGTTTCCACCATTTATTCCACCATCAGGTCCCATATCTATAATCCAATCAGCAGTTTTTATTACATCCAAATTATGTTCTATAACAACAACAGTATTACCTATAGCGACAAAAGTATGAAGAATTTCTAACAATTTTTTGATGTCATGTTGGTGTAGTCCAGTAGTTGGTTCATCCAATATATAAAGAGTTCTACCAGTAGATCTTTTTGATAATTCTTTAGCTAATTTTATTCTTTGAGCTTCTCCACCAGAAAGAGTAGTGGCCTGTTGTCCAATTTTTATATAACCTAAACCGACTTTTTTTAGGGTTAATAATTTAGTTTTAATTGTTGATATATTTTCAAAGTATTTACAACCCTCATCTACAGTCATATCAAGAATATCAGCAATACTTTTTTCCTTGAATTTAATTTCAAGAGTTTCTCTATTATATCTACTACCTTTGCATTCATCGCAAGTTACATAGACATCTGGTAAAAAATGCATTTCATAAGTGATTACACCATCACCTTCACAAGCTTCACATCTGCCTCCTTTAACATTAAAAGAAAATCTTCCTGGTTTGTAACCTCTGCTTTTAGATTCGGGTAAATTTGTAAACCAATCTCTTATTGGTCCAAAAGCACCAGTATAGGTAGCAGGATTGGATCTTGGAGTTCTTCCAATTGGAGTTTGATCTATGTTAATAACCTTATCAATTAATTCTATTCCTTTATAACCTTTAAATGGCTTAGGTATTTTTCTAGATTTATTATTATTTAAAGTTAAATTTAATGCATTATATAAAGTTTGTAATACTAGCGTTGATTTTCCACTTCCAGAAACACCTGTAACACAAGTAAATGTTCCCAAAGGTATTTTTAAATTTACATTATTTAAATTATTACCAGTGGCACCATTGATTTCTAGAAATCTACCATTTTTTGCTAACTTTCTATTTTTTGGCAGAAAAATATTTCTTTTCCCCGACAAATAATTTCCCGTAATACTTTTTTCATTTGCAATTATATCCTTTATAGCTCCTTCAGCAACTACACTACCTCCATCTATGCCTGCTTCTGGCCCAAGATCGATTATATGATCTGCACTTTCCATAGTTTCAGTATCATGTTCAACAACAATTATAGTATTTCCTAAATCTCTTAATCTTTTTAGAGCTTGAATTAATTTTTTATTATCTTTTTGATGTAATCCGATTGAAGGTTCATCTAAAACATATAAAACACCAGTTAATCCTGAGCCAATCTGTGAAGCCAAACGTATTCTTTGACCTTCACCACCAGAAAGAGTACTAGACTCTCTTGCTAACGTTAAATAATCAAGACCAACATTTAATAAAAAATTTAATCTTTCATTTATTTCCTTTAGTATATGTTCTCCAATTTTTAGTTCTCTTTTTTCTATTTTATTTTGAAGCGATTCGAACCAAATTTTGGCGTCAGCAATAGATTTTAAAGTAACTTCACTAATGCTAAGATTATTAATTTTAACGCATAATGCTTCTTCCTTTAATCTAAACCCATTACATCTTTCACATTTTGTATCGGATTGATATTGAGCAATTTCTTCTCTTTTCCAGTCACTATCAGTTTCAAGATATCTTCTTTCTAAATTATTAATTACACCTTCAAAGGTTTTCTTATGAGAATATTTTTCATAACCATCATCATAACTAAATTTAATTTCATCATCATCAGATCCAAAAAGAATTATTTCTCTAATTTTTTTAGTAAGTTTTTTCCATTTATCATTCAATGAAAATTCATAATGTTTTGCGAGAGAAGATAATGTTTGTGCATAGTAAAGTGAACTTGATTTTGACCAAGGTTCTATTGCACCATCAGCTAAGCTTCTATTTTGATCAGGCACAACAAGATTAGGATCAACATTTAATTTGATTCCTATACCTTCACATTCTTCACATGCACCATATGGACTATTAAATGAAAATAGTCTTGGTTCAATTTCTTCAATTGTAAATCCACTTTCCGGACATGCAAATTTGGATGAAAAAATTTTTTTTTCGATTTTTCTGTATGCTTTAGGAATAGTTTCGTTTTCATATTCTACAAAAAGTAATCCATTTGATATATTTAGTGCTGTTTCTACACTATCAGCAAGTCGATTTCCTATTTTAGAATTTAAAACAATCCTATCTACTAATATTGAAATATCATGTTTAATTTTTTTGTTTAGTTCTGGAATTTCATTAATTTCATATAATTTTCCATCAACTTTTGCTTTTCTAAAACCTCTTTTTTTATAATTAAGAATATCTTTTTTATATTCACCCTTTCTACCTCTAACTATTGGAGCGTATAGATAAATTGTATTTTTTTTTGGCAATTCTAAAATTTTATCTACCATTTGAGTAACAGTTTGAGATTTAATAGGCTTTCCTGTGTAAGGAGAGTAGGGAATGCCTATTCTAGCATATAAAACCCGCAAGTAATCATAAATTTCAGTTACGGTAGCAACTGTAGATCTTGGATTTTTTGAAATATTTTTCTGTTCTATTGATATAGCCGGACTTAATCCTTCTATAGAGTCGACATTAGGTTTTTTCATTTTATCCAGAAATTGGCGAGCATAAGCAGATAAACTTTCAACATACCTTCTTTGACCCTCAGCATAAATTGTATCAAAAGCTAATGATGATTTACCAGAACCCGAAAGACCTGTAATGACTACAAATTTTTCTTTAGGTATTTCTACGGAAATATTTTTTAAGTTATGTTCTTTAGCCCCTTTTATAACGATTTTTTTAATCATAAATTTATTGCATTAATTTAATAAAGTTATATTCACAGTGAAAATATGTTATAAATTAATTAATTAAAATCAAAAATTTATTCAAATTATTATGGCTGGAAGTTTAAATAAAGTATTATTAATAGGTAGATTAGGTGCAGATCCTGAAATTAAACAAATGAGTAATGGCAAAAACGTCGCAAGAATGAGCCTTGCTACCAGTGATTCATGGAAAGATAAAAATACAGGAGAAAAAAAAGAAAAAACCGAATGGCACCGAGTTGTAATTTTTAATGAAGGTTTGGTTAATATAGTTCAACAATATCTAAAAAAAGGAGCTCAAATTTATATTGAAGGACAGTTAACAACAAGAAAATGGAAAGATGAACAGTCTGGCCAAGATAAATATTCAACAGAAATTATTTTACAAGGATATAATTCAACATTAAAAATGCTCAATACTAGGGTCAGTAATGATTTATCTGGAAAAGGTTCTGAAGCAATTTCTAACGAAAATCCATCTTCACCATTAAATGATTTAGATGATGAAATTCCTTTTTAGTTTTTATGCAAAAAACTGAAATATTAAATAATTCAAAATTTTCACCGATTACAATGTACGAAGAGGTAAGTTCGTCTTACTTATCATATGCAATGAGCGTAATTGTTAGTCGAGCATTACCCGATGTAAGAGATGGTTTAAAGCCTGTTCATAGAAGAATAATTTACGCTATGTACAAGGGGGGCTTTGATTGGACTAAACAATTTAGAAAATCAGCAAGAATAGTAGGTGATGTAATAGGTAAATATCACCCACATGGAGATCAAGCTGTTTATGATGCTTTAGTTAGAATGGTTCAGGATTTTTCTATGAGCTTACCTTTAGTTGATGGTCAAGGAAATTTTGGATCTATTGATGGAGATCCACCTGCGGCAATGAGATATACAGAAACAAGATTATCAAAAGTTTCTCAATATTTAATTGATGATATTGAAAAAAATACTGTTGCATATAAAAGCAATTATGATGAAACTGAAAGAGAACCAACAGTTTTGCCGTCACAATATCCAAATTTATTAGTCAATGGAGCGGGAGGAATAGCTGTTGGAATGGCAACAAGTATTCCATCACATAACCTAGGTGAAGTAATTGAAGCAACATTGGCATTAATAAATAATAAAGAAATTAAAATAAATGAATTAATGAAAATAATTCCCGGACCTGACTTTCCTACCGGTGGCATTATTATTGGTAAAGATATAATTAAACAAGGTTATAATAAAGGAAGAGGTTCTTTTAAGATTAGAGGGGAGATTGATACAGAAAGTCTAAAAAATGGCAAAGATAGATTGATTATTAAATCTATTCCGTATCAAGTAAATAAATCAACATTGAATGAACATATCGCCCAATTAATTAGAGATAAAAAAATTGAAGGGATTAGCGATATAAGAGATGAATCAAATAGAGAAGGTATAAGAGTAGCTATAGATCTGCGAAGAAATGTTGAACCTGAAACAATTAAAAGGCAACTTTACAAATTTACATCCATAGAAAATTCATTTGGATTTAATACATTGGCAATTGTAAATAATAAACCTAAACTTTTAAATTTAAAAGATTTCCTAATACACTTTTTGGAATTTAGACAAGAAGTTGTTGTTAAAAAAACAAAATTTGATTTAGCTAAAGCCATAGATAGAGCTCACACATTACTGGGCATTTCTATTGCAGTAGAAAATTTAGATAAAGTTATAAAAATTATTAAAAATTCTAAAAGTCCAGAATCAGCTAAAGAAACATTAATGGATTTAAAATGGAAAATTAAAAAAACAAAAAAATTGATTAATTTAGTTGAAGACAAAAAAAGTAAAAATTTCTATAAATTAAGTGAAAATCAGGTTTTAGCAATTTTGGAATTAAAATTACAGAAGTTGACAGCTTTAGGTATTAATGAAATAGAATTTGAAATAAAAAAATTGTCAGATTTAATTATTAAATATAAAAAAATATTAATTTCTAAAAAAGAATTAATGAATGTAATTATAAATGAATTAAAGTTAATAAAAGAAAAATATTCTGTTCCACGAAGATCAAAAATAATCGATGCAGTTTTAAATTATAATATAGAGGAAACTATACAGAAAGAATCTGTTGTTATAACAATTACACATCAGGGCTATATTAAAAGAGGTCCCTTAAATTCTTTTAAACAACAAAAAAGAGGTGGGAAAGGTAAGGCTGGTATCAAGACTAGAGAAGAAGACTTTGTTGTACAATTTTTTTCTGTTAATACCCATACCCCAGTTTTATTTTTTTCAACTGAAGGTTTAGTTTATAGAATTAAAGCATGGAAAATTCCTGAAGGAACATCCACATCAAAAGGAAAATCTTTGTTTAATATATTGCCTTTAAAAACACATCAAAGCATAAGTTCAATTATGCCCTTACCTGATAATGAAAATGAATGGAAAAATTTACAAATAGTTTTTGCTACCAGTCAAGGTAAAATTAGAAAAAATAGTTTAGAGGATTTTTTAAATATTAGTTCCTCAGGAAAAATTGCAATGAAACTAGATAGCAATGATAAAATTATTGGAGTTAAAATTTGTAAAAATGATCAAGATATAATTTTAAGTAGTAAATTTGGAAAATGTATAAGATTTATGTCAAAAAAATTAAGAATTTTTAAAGGAAGATCTTCAAAAGGTATAAAAGGTATTAATTTAAAAGATAATGACACTATTGTGTCTTTATCAATTGTTAATCACGTTGGAAATAATGGAAAATTGAAAAATGGCAAAGATAAATCAGCAGAATTAATTGCTAAACAAAAATATATTCTCTCAATCACAGAAAATGGCTATGGTAAAAGGACATCTTATTATGATTATCGAGTTACAAATAGGGGAGGAAAAGGCATTATTGGAATAATTAATTCATCTAGAAATGGAAATGTTGCCTCTTCTTTTCCTGTAAATGAAGGTGATGAAATTTTAATGTCAACAAATAAAGGAAGGGTTATTAGATGTGCTGTCAAAGAAATTAGAGTTGCTGGTAGAAATACTCAAGGTGTAAGAATAATTAAACTATCTGGTGATGAAAAAGTAGTTTTAGCAATTAAAATAGATGATAATCTGACTTAATGAATAGAACAGCTATCTATCCCGGAACATTTGATCCGATTACATATGGTCATATAGATTTGATCAGAAAAAGCTTAAAAATTGTAGATAAACTTATAGTTGCAATTTCGGAAGCAGGACATAAAAATTATCTTTTTTCTATAGATGAAAGAATATCGTTAGTTAAAAATGCTTTGTTTAAAGATTTAAAATTTAATAAAAATAAAATAAAGATTGTTCCATTTAGCATTTTGACAACTCATCTTTGTAAGAAGTATAAAGCTAATATAATTTTAAGGGGTTTAAGAGCAGTTTCAGATTTTGAATATGAATTTCAATTAGCAGGAATGAATAAAAAATTAAACACAAATATAGAAACAATTTTTTTAATGTCCAATTTAGAAAATCAAATCATTTCTTCCAAATTTGTAAAGGAAATCATTGTGTTGGGTGGAGATATAACTAAATTTACAACAAAAAGTACAATCAAAGCATTAAAAAATAAAATTGGATGAAAAAAAATTTTTATTTTTTTTTATTTTTTTTTGTATTCATTATTAATAACTTATATTCGGAGGAAAATATTATGATACTAAAACTTAAGAATGGTGAAGTTAAAATAGAATTGTTTCCAGATGTGGCACCAAATCATGTTAAGCGATTTAAGACACTTGCTAATTCAAATAAATATGATGGCGTTGTTTTTCATAGAGTAATAGATGGATTTATGGCGCAAACGGGAGATGTAGAATATGGAAATTCAACGAATGGAAAGTTTGATTTAAATAGAGCTGGGACTGGTTCATCAGATTTACCTGATTTAAAGTCTGAATTTAGTGATTTGCCACATGAAAAAGGTACACTTTCAATGGCAAGATCTTCAAATCCAAATAGTGCTAATAGTCAATTTTTTATTTGTTTTGAATCAGCTCCTCATTTAGATAGACAATATACTATATTTGGTAAAGTAGTCTCAGGAATGGAATTTGTAGATAGTATCAAAAGAGGAGAGAGTTCAAACGGTTCGGTTTCAAATCCTGACATTATTATTAGTCTAAAAAGTTCTGAATAATTAGTAAAATCTTGATGACATTAAAAAAATTTAATTTTAATGTTATTTCAGAAGATAAATTTTCAAGATGTGGGCAAATTTTTACATCTCATGGGTTAATAGACACTCCAGCTTTTATGCCTGTTGGAACTCAGGCTACAATAAAAGCTTCTTTTTTAGATGATGTTGAGAATACTGGTACACAAATAATTTTATCTAATACTTATCATTTAATGTTAAGACCTGGAGTTGACAGAATAAAAAGTATTGGTGGATTGCATCAATTTATGAATTGTAATCTTCCTATATTGACTGATTCTGGAGGTTTTCAAGTAATGTCTTTATCAAAATTAAATAAAATTGACATTGAAAAAGGAGCAATTTTTAAATCTCATATTGATGGTAAAGAATTTATTCTTAGTCCTGAAGAAAGTATTAGAATACAAAAATTACTAAATTCAGATATTGTAATGGTTATGGATGAATGTCCAAAAAGTTCTAATAATAAGGAACTAATTAAAAAATCAATGAATCTCTCTATGTATTGGGCACAAAGATCAAAAGAATCTTTTGGTAATAATCCGCAAAAAGGATTATTTGGAATAATTCAAGGTGGTTTATTTAAAGATTTAAGAATTCAATCATTAAAAGATTTATTAAAAATAAATTTTGATGGTTATGCTTTAGGAGGTCTTGCAGTAGGTGAGACTCAGTCAGAAATGTTTGATGTTTTAGATAATATAAAAAAACATCTTCCTAAAGAAAAACCTAGGTATTTAATGGGTGTAGGTACGCCCTCAGATATATTAGGTGCAGTAAAGCGTGGTATAGATATGTTTGATTGTGTATTACCCACACGTTCTGGAAGAACCGGTTTAGCATTTACATGGAATGGAAGAATTAATATTAAAAATTCTAAGTATCAGTATGATAATACACCATTGGATGAAAATGTTAGTTTATTTGGTCTTAACAAATACTCTAAAAATTATCTTAATCACCTTTTTAATACAAATGAAATATTGGCATCAATGTTACTGACATTACACAACATAAATTTTTATCAAGATTTAATGAAAGAAATTAGAAAAAATATTAATAATAGAACTTTTGATAAATTTCATGATGATTTTATTAATAAAATTTAATAAATAATGTTTTCTAATTGATTATTTTAACAAAAAAGAATAAAAGATTTGAAATTAATGGGCCGTTAGCTCAGTTGGTAGAGCAATTCCCTTTTAAGGAATGGGTCACTGGTTCGAATCCAGTACGGCTCACCATTATTGGAATTTAATTATTTATAAATATGAACATTATAAAATAAATTAATATCTGG
>Ga0207990_1001030_pt1 | contig 15003 bp, 10 predicted proteins | sample ETNtaG_8_FD_185780 | JGI IMG/M metagenome (GOLD analysis project Ga0207990, IMG submission 185780) | Marine microbial and viral communities from oxygen minimum zone, Eastern Pacific Ocean - ETNP201406SV75 (SPAdes) (version 2) | ecosystem: Environmental > Aquatic > Marine > Oceanic ...
GGCCTTACCGTCACGAAACAGCACATGCATCAGGGCGCAGGCCAGTGCGCCATCGGTCCCCGGGCGTACGCAAACGAAAACATCAGCTTGTTTCGCTGTAGCATTGCGGTAGGTATCGATGACGACGATTTTCGCGCCTCTTTCGCGGCGGGCTTTGAGCGCATGGGTCATTACGTTGATCTGGGTGCTGGCGGCATTGGTGCCCCAGATAATGATCAGATCAGATTGAGCCATTTCCCTTGGGTCTACCCCGGCCAACCGACCCATGCCCGCCTTAAAGCCATTCCATGCCAGCGTCACACAGATAGTCGAATACATCCCGGAATAGCGTTTGGCATGGCGCAGGCGGTTAATACCGTCGCGCATCACCAGGCCCATGGTCCCAGCGTAGTAGTACGGCCAGACGCTTTCGCTGCCATGGTGTTGCTCAGCACGCAGTAGGTTCTCGGCGACTTCATCGAGGGCATCATCCCAACTGATCGGCGAGAACTGACCACTTCCTTTATCGCCGGTGCGGCGCAATGGTTTTGTCAGGCGGTCAGGATGGTGGATACGCTCATGGTATCGGGCCACCTTGCTGCAGATCACCCCTGCGGTATAGGTATGTTCCGAGGCGCCTCGAATCTTGCCTATGGTGTTGTCATCAATTTTTTCGACCTCCAGCGCACAAGTCGAAGGGCAGTCATGCGGGCATGCGCTGTAGTGCGTCATGGGGTTAACTCCGAGGGTCGATCGGTAATTGGGTGTAAATCCCTGCCAACTCTTCAAATGCCAAGGCGGCTGACAGCAGTCGGGCCTCTTGGCGAGGCGCAGCCACGATCTGTAATCCTACCGGCAAACCGCTTTGGGTAAAGCCGCACGGTATCGACAGCGCCGGTGCGCCGATGACGGTAAAGGCATAGGCGATCGAGCACCACTCAATATAGTTGGAGAATTCGTGATTGCCAAGACGCTCGACATAACGTTGTTCTACCGGGTACGGAGGCACTACCGTCGCCGGCGTCAGGATCAGGTCAGTCTGTGCGAAAAAACGCTGCGCTCGCTCGTAGATCTGTGAGCGTGTAACCATGGCAGCCATGATTTCATCCGCGGTGAGCGCCAGGCCTTTCTCCACGTTCCAGACAATCTCGGGCTTGAAGATAGAACGGTTTGCTTCCAGCAGCGGGCCAAAACTGGCGGCATAGGACATGGCGCGGTGTACCTGAAAGACCTCTTGCAGGCCGGAAAAGTCCGGGTGGCCGTGTTCGACGATCGCGCCCAGTTCGGAAAAGCGCATGGCGGCACCCTCACAGATCTGGGCGACTTCCGGGTCAACCGGGGTCACTCCAAGATCGGCCGAAAAGGCAATACGCGGCGGTACCTGGCGTTTTAGGGCATTTTCTTCAAAAGAAATTGCGGGGTCATCCAGAGACATCGGATCACGGGCATCGTACCCGGCCATCACATCGAGCAGCAGTGCCACATCTGCCACGTTGCGGGCCATGGGGCCATCGGCTGCCATATGGTTAAAGGCCAGGTTGCCAGGATCCGAGGCCACACGGCCCTGGCTCGGGCGTAACCCTGCTACGGCGCAGAAACTGGCCGGGTTGCGTAAAGAGCCGCCGAGATCTGAGCCTGTGGCCAGCCATGCCATACCCGTCGCAAGGGCAACTGCTGAGCCGCCAGAAGATCCGGCAGCCGAAAGGGCCGTGTTCCACGGGTTGCGGGTAAAGCCAAACACGTCATTAAAGGTATTGGCTCCTGCACCGAACTCGGGGGTGTTGGTTTTGGCATAGACAATGCCTCCGGCCGCCTCGATTCTTTCCACCAGCAGATCGGATGTCTTTGGCACATGGTCACGGTAGATCATGGAACCCCATGTGGTCCGTACCCCGGCAACTGCGATCAGATCCTTGATTGCCACCGGTATTCCAGCGAGTGGCAAAGTGGAGAAATCCCGTGACCGGGCTCGCTCCCGGGCCCGGTCAAAGCATAAGGTCGGCACGGCATTGACGGCTTGGTCAACCTCGGCAATACGCTCTTCCAGAGCATCCAGCAGTTGCAAAGGTGAGACGTCTTTGCCGCGCAACAGTCTATGTACCTCGCGCGCCGATAGTTTGATCAGTTCGTTAGTCATAGTATTAAGTTATGGAGAGCCTGACATCACCAGGCAGGTTGTATTCAGCATGTAGTTCTTCTCCGGGCGCGCTGTCATAGATGTCGGTCATGACGCCGGTAGTGATCACCTCACCGGCCATCAGGGTGATGCCCATCGCGTTCAGATGATTGGCCAGCCATGCCACAACCGCAAATGGCCCGCCGTCGACGTTGGTGGCACACCCCTCGCGTACGACCCGGCCGTTTGCCGTCAGGCTGACTTGGGCATCCTCAACTTGCTGTTGTGACCAGTTGGTGATTTCATTTCCCAGCACCAGTTGCCGATGTACGCCGTTATCGGCGATCGCGCTGAGAACACCCATCAGCGGCCAGGTGGAAAAACGACTTTCAACGATTTCGATGGCAGGCATTACCTCACCGATATGTTCGATGACATGATCCGTGGCCCAAACCTTTCCTGGCGCCAGGTCGCGCGCGATGCGCACGGCGATTTCTGGTTCGATACCGATCATATGCAATGCACTGGCATCGATGGATGCGGGAGAGGACACAACCTGACTTTCAAAGCAGCGGCCGCTGAACGGAAAGTCCAGTTTGAGCATTTGTCGGGCAGTGATGTTGGTACAGCCGACTTTGTAACCGATCGGGGGACCGATCTCGTTACTGAGGAGTCCCACCAGTTGCGCCTGGGCAGCGTAGGCATCGGTCAGATCGTTCGGCAGCGCTTTGGCCGGCAGGGCAGTCAGTGCCTCGCCCGGGCGGCGTGCCTGGTGGAGCATCTGGGCAGCAAGTTGTGAGCTTGACATCGGAGGATTCCTGAGCAAAAAGCACACGATATCTACAAGTGTAGCCTGGCGCAAGGCCAGCCTCTGTGCAACTCGCTGCAGCATTTTTTCTGGTAACTGGCCGGTGGCGCCGATATCATTGCGCGTTCTCTTTCAATTGAGTAATCATTTCAAGGCTATGTCTTCTCAGTCACAACTTTTTCAACCACTCCAGATTCGCGGCGTGAGTCTGCCCAACCGCCTGGTTATCCCTCCTATGTGCCAGTACAGTGCTGGTGATGGTCTGGCGAATGACTGGCACCTGGCGCACCTGGGCAAGTTAGCCCAGGGCGGCGCGGCAGTCGTATTTACCGAGGCAGTGGCAGTGCAGCGCCGCGGTCGCATTACTCATGGCGATTTAGGCATCTGGACCGATGCCCAGGCCCAGGCCCTGGCGGGGATTGCCCGGTTTATCTCCAGCATGGGATCGGTGCCGGCGATCCAGTTGGCACATGCCGGGCGCAAGGCTTCCATGCAGCGGCCCTGGCATGGCAACGGACCGCTCGACGACAGTGATCGGGCTCGCGGCGACGAGCCCTGGCCAGTGGTTGGGCCTTCGGCTATTGCCCTGGGAGAGGGGTGGCTGGTGCCATCTGAGATGACCCAGTCTGAGATTACCCAGGTAGTTGAAGACTTTGTCGCCGCTGCACGCCGAGCCGATAACGCAGGCTTTGGTATTGCCGAGGTGCATGCGGCACACGGATATCTGGCTGCGAGTTTTCTCTCACCCATCAGCAATCACCGTACCGATAACTATGGTGGTGACCGGGCGGGCCGGTCTCGCATGCTGCTTGAAACGGTGGAAGCCGTGCGCGCTGCCTGGCCCCACGACAAGCCGCTGTTTGTAAGAGTGTCGGCGGTGGATGGTGCGCCGCAGGGCTGGTCACTGGAGGATACGGTTGCTCTGGCCAAGGATCTGAAAGGTCTTGGCGTTGATGTCATTGACTGCTCTTCGGGCGGAATCCTTGGTTCGGCCACAGCTGCCAAGGGTCCGCCGCCACAACCGGGTTTCCAGGTACCCTATGCGCAGGCAGTCAAGGAAGAAACGGGCCTGATGACTCAGGCGGTGGGACTTGTACTGACCCCTCACCAGGCCGAGGACATCGTCGCGAAAGGGCAAGCCGATCTGGTTGCGATCGGCCGCGAGGCGCTGGATGATCCCAACTGGCCACTGCATGCCGCTTTGGCACTAGATGCTGATCAGGCATGGGAGCATTGGCCTGTGCAATATGGCTGGTGGCTGTCGCGGCGAGCCAAGGCGCTGCAGGCGTTGCGAGATGCGACAACGACGGCATAAGGAAGTTTTCGGATTTCGGTGTTGCAGCAGCGACATAGTAATCGTTACCCGATCGGCCATGCTTCGAAAGCTCATGCCGCAGTGACAGGTTGCCAGGACAAATACGGATAGAAAACAAAAGAAAACCATCGGAGAGAAGTAATGCAAGCCACTGTTGTCAGTTCATGGAATGATTTTGACCCTCTGAAGCATGTCATTGTTGGGCGGGCAGATTTTACCTGTATCCCCCCGTCCGAGCCGGCAACTGAGGCCAAGATTCCGGACGATAGCGACATGCGGGGCATGTGGGGACCGCGTCCCTTACGCACTATCGAGCAAGCCAACCAGCAGCTCGATCAGCTGGTCGGCATACTCGAAGGGCGCGGTATCCGGGTCGACCGGCCCGAGCCGATCCAATGGAATCAGGCAGCGATCACGCCGGATTTCACAACTGGCTCGATGTTTGGTTGTATGCCACCGCGGGATGTCCTTTTGACCGTAGGTAAGGAGATTCTGTCTGCGCCGATGTCTTTTCGTTGCCGTTACTGGGAGTATCTGGCGTATCACTCGCTGATGCAGCGTTACTTTGACGAAGATCCACACTTTCGCTGGGAGCAGGCACCGCGACCACGGCTGACAGACGATGCATACCAGGCCGGCTACTTTGATGAGATCACAATAAAAGAGCGCTTAAAACGTACAGCGGCGCTTGATTTCGTCACCACTGAGCACGAGCCGCTTTTTGATGCGGCTGACGTGTTACGTATTGGGAAAGATCTGTTTTGTCAGCATGGGCTCACCACCAATCGCCGTGGCATGCAGTGGTTGCAGCGCCATTACCCAGATCACAGAGTGCATGCCGTGAATTTTCCGGGTGATCCTTACCCGATTCACATCGACGCGACCTTTGTGCCGTTGCGGCCAGGTCTTATTATGAATAACCCCAACCGCAAACTCCCCGAAGACCAGCGAAAGATTTTTGAGGCTAACGACTGGCAGATCATCGATGCGGCACAACCGTCGAATGATTCACCGCCGCCGCTGTGTTACTCCAGTGTCTGGCTGTCAATGAACGTACTGATACTGGATCACAAGACGGTGATCGTGGAGGCCAGCGAAGTCAACCAGATCGAGCAGCTTGATAAACTGGGTTTTGAAGTTCTGCCGCTAGCGTTTCGTGATGCCTACCCTTTTGGAGGCGGGTTGCACTGTGCAACCGCTGACGTATTGCGCGAGGGATCGTGTGAAGATTTGTTCCCCAAGCAGATCACGGGGACACAAATTAACCCAGGTCAACGAAGGTGATGTAATGCAAAATGGCTGTCGAATTTGCGAGGGCGTAACGGAACAAATCTTTTCTGTAGATCAATTTCCACTGTTCCGGTGCAAAGACTGTGGCCTTGAAGGGCTCAGTCCACAGCCAGATGATGAAACTTTAGTAGAGATCTATAGTGATAGATATTTTCTTGGTAGTCAGGATTCAAATTCACGACATCTGATGGATAAGATGAAGGCATCGACCGCTGAAACTTATTTAGATTTGATAAAGGAGCAAATTAACATTGGCGCGCCACGACTCATTGAAATAGGTTGTGGTGGGGGCGACTTTCTTGTTGTCGCCAAAGCCAGCGGTTTCTCAGTAGCAGGTCTCGAAATTAGCCCTAGCGCGGTCAAGTCAGCCAATGAGAAACTTGGAGAGCAAGTTGTTATCAGGTCCGATTTATCGGACGTTGATATTGGTAGTTTAGGAACTTTTGATTGTTGCGTGCTCTTAGATGTACTTGAACATGTCAGGGATCCTGTGGCCTTTCTTAACAGAGTGAGGCTGTTGCTCAATAAAAATGGTATCTGCTTTATCGTCACGCCGTCCCTGGATAGCTGGAGTGCAAGATTGTTAGGTCGTCATTGGATGGAGTACAAGCCTGAACACCTTTTCTACTTCAATAGAAAGAATATTCAAAACATGTTAGTCGACACAGGTTTTGGCAGGCCGATAGTCTCTTCAAACTGGAAAATATTGAATCTTGAATATATTGATTTACACATGCAGAAATTCCACGTTCCTATTTTTTCGACATTGAGCAAATACTTCGTGAAATCTCTACCTCAGAAATGGCGTGATCATAACTTTGGGATTGTTGCGTCTGGAATGAATGTCACGGCATTTGTAGATTAGTGCTCTTCCAGTAGGATCAGCTAACCTGATGTACTGATTAGGCTAATAGGTCTGCTCGTGGAACTGAAATCTTGACTATAAGAAACAGCATCGGGTTTTTGTTTGCGGCCTGATTACCACATTCTTAAGCGCATATCCAATATTTTTGGTAAAAGTTTCGTATCTCCTGGCCCTTGACCATCTCTAGGTTCCTGTTATTGGGCTTACTGATCAACTTGGTTAGAAGCCCTAATCAATTTCCAATCTCTTCTGACCCTGAAAGCCTGGTATATCAAGAGACCGGCAAGAGTCAATAGCGCAAATATCACAGAGATCCTTGCCGTATTTAGCCAATCTGGCCGATAGGTAAGAGTGACCCGGTAGGCGCGTGCTTCTGGTAGGGTCATTGCACGAAACGCCAGGTTAGCCGGATGAATTTCAACCGACTCACCCGAGACCTCATCGGTAGCGTGCCAGCCGGGGTAGAAATAATCGTTGAGCACGACAATGCCAGGCCCCTGAATTTCTTCCAACAAAATCTGTTTGCCATAGTCAGAATCAATTCGAACTCGCCGGAATTTTTCTTGCTGCTGCTGGCAGATATTCTGGGTCGTCACTGAAGGATTTTCGATCACCACGTCACGGATATCAAAACGCTGATCCAGAATCTGTCGCAATGAATCGTCCATGTCAGAGGCGCTACCACAACGTCCCGGCATATAGGCGCGAGGCAGGGCCTCTCGATCAAGATACAGTTCGCGCGGGATGAGTTCATGCAGGTCATGTGAACCAACACGCTTTAGAAAGCGCATCGAATGATGAAAAGCCTCCTGAGTAGTCTCACTCGAGCCTACTGCTGCCAAAAGTTCCGGAGTGTACTGGTCAATCAGGCCGGGTTTACCACCTGATTCAGCGGCTAAATCCGTCACAGCCTCAATATAGGCGGAAGAGTCCCTCGATTCCAGCAGATGCAAGGGCAGTCCGATCATGCCCAGCTTCTGAAAGCGAGCCTCAGGCGCCATGTTTTGCAAGACAACCCGGATTTGGTATTGACTGTCGGCACGGTCGTTCCCGTCGGCGCACGCAAAAAGGAAAAGTTTGATACCTGATGGCCCTAGGGGAATATCCACAGTGCCATTGGCACTATTGCTCAACGAAGCATCAGGATCTTCACTAACCCCAAGGATAAAGTTTTTGCTGGACGTGCGATAGACACCATCGGGGAGTTTGCGGATGAGTTCTATATGAGAGATTGTCCACAGCCCATCGCCCGGCGGCGCCTTGAGGTTGATAATAAATACTTGATCACTGACCCCATCGGGCTTCAATCCGAGTTTGCCGCAACTGACACGATCCCCTTTGAATGTTTCAGGTATTGCCGGCATCAAGAGCTCATGGCTACTAAAATAGTCTAGTGCGCTGGAGAGGCCCATATTGTCGTTGTAAACAGAGCCTTGCGGAATGACGCCGTTAATGTAGTGCATGGTGTGTCGCAATGCCGCTTCATTGGAATTGCTTGTTTCAATCGCATTGTGCAAATCTTCACGATATTCTTCAATTAACGCAGGAAGCGCCCCATGCTTTCTCGCAATCTGAATTATTTCGCTAATAAATTCTTCAAGAAGGCCTGCTTTATATAAGTTTATTGGGATCTGGCTAATGGACGCCGATTGGCCAAAGTTGGTGCTGGCTAGAAACAATCCTGCGGCACTGCGCTGCCAGCCCCGGTTTTGTGGCATCCCAGTCTCGATAAAGTAGCCCTCCCAGTCGGCACCCAGAACATGCTGTCTGAAAAGTTGTTGTCGGTGCGTATAGATAGCAGCAGCCCCGTTCTTGAAACTGGCAAACCCTGCTAGGGTCAGGAAACCGAATCTAAGGTCACGAGCGCCAAAATCGGTAAACCGGTAGTCATGGCGGTTGAACCCGTGATCAGCCAGGATCGCCTCAATTTGTGAGCCCCGTCCGGCAAGATGCGTTAGCGCTTGAGCTTTCTGAATCTCGACCCGAGTGTGATCAATATAAATCCGCTGCTCCAGGGTAATCGCAAAAAGGAGCAGTGCGGCAAACACAATCTGTCTCGTGCCCGTGCGGAAGAAGTGGGGTCCAATCACTACCAGTAACGCAAAGATCAAAAACAGGCCAATGGTCTGTTGAACCCCGGGAGAGTGTGCGATTGCTGCCAGGGGTGATGTCTCCGTGACCTGTGTAGCGAAAAAGCCAGCTGCAACCAGTACGGTGACGACGGACACAAAGGGAAGCATCACTCGCTGTCTTTTGTTGTGCTCTCTATGGGTTATGTCATACCCCAGAATTTGATCGAATCCACGGCCGGCAAAGTAGGCGAAAAATATCAGGACCAGCGGATAAGCGTAGCCAGTCCACCACATCTGTTCAGCGACGGGTAATGTCCCGATGAACCGATGCAGGCTGCCGGCGGCGGGAATCAGTTCAGAGATCGAAGGGAAATTCTTTGCAGCGAACAGGACGGCGCACAACAAGACGGCGATGCCCGCCCAACTGGTTCTGATAAGTAAGCCCCTGACAAAGCCGACGAAAAAGAGCGTGGTGGAAGTGAGCCCGAAGATATGGGTTGTCGTCAAGTGGCTGGATTTTGTTCCATCCCACATAAGTTGTTTGAGGAATAATTGAACGGGACTCTGCTGGATCTGGTGAAGACCAAGGCCGACTCGGCGGCCCGGGGAAGTTAAGCCGACAAATTCAATCAGGGCGAAGACTTGCGGCGCAGCCAACCCCAGTGCCAATGCGTGGGCTGTAAGTATCACTAGAATATCGACAAGCAGATGTTGTCGTTTGAAGAAAGGGCGCCGAAACAAAAAGACTCCGGTCAGGATCACAGTGATGGCGGCAACGGTGACCGAGGCTTCAGGAAAGCCACAGGTGATGACCGAGTAGGCAGAAACCGTAAGGCCAATCAGCGCGGGGATCGCTCGCAGGGCGGTAAATCGGGCATCTCCACCCCCGATCAGTAATAACAGGAAATACCAGTACCAGACTCCTGCGGCCATCCCGTTGAGATAGGGATGATTAATCCACCGCAGGTGCCAAAAAGCAAAAGAGAAGGTGAGGACGAAAGCCAGTGCTCCGGCGCGCTCCAGTCCGAACACGCGGTAAGCCAGCAGAAATCCACCCGAACCCAGGAGTAACCAGCGCAGAATGACAAAGGTATTCCAGAAGTACGGCTCCGGAACCCACAACAAGGCCAGTGTCAGTGGGTAAATTGGCGCTTCCTGCACCTCGTTGCCCAGTACTGGCATGCCGAGACCCTTAAGTGAGGACCAGAGGAAATTGCCGTGCTCAAGAATCTCGTACAGCAGGACTTTAAGGCCAGGCATAAAGGTCCAGCCACTGACGGCTGGGTCCTGCAACGACCACGTCGATCCAATCATCGGTGACGCCCGGAACGACAGGTGTTGAGGGAAAAGGAAAGCAACTACCGCCAGAGAGAAAAGTACGGAAAACAGCCAAGGTCTCCAGACGGGTTGAGACAGAGCGGTTCTCACTGATGTAGCGCGAAGATTCATAATAGGTCAGACTTGTCGGTTGGCGGAAGTATTCTATTATGTGATTCAGGTCAATAAGGGTGATGGTTATATTATCAGTTCGGCCTTATAGGTGACATTGCAACGTTTAACCTAAGCTCCCCATAAAAAAATCGTTAGAATTCACATGATGGAAGTTATTCAGCGCGACTGTCCCTTATGCGCAAGTCGAAATACCGAGTACGAGTTCCAGGTCAATAATCGACCCCTTCGCAGGTGCGTCGGTTGCGAACTACTGTTTACCATACCGTTTCCGGATCCCGACGACGATGTCTTTGTAGATACGCCGCCCGAGAGATTTTCAGATCTGCCGGGCGCGGCCCTACTATATTCGCAATTACTGGAGCGGTTGCAAGGGCACAGCAAAGGTAGCCTCCGCCGGGTAATGGTTACCGGATCTGGGGCCAGCGGACTGGTACAGGTGGCTCGTGCTCAAGATATCGAAACTTTCGAGTCGGAGCCCGGGGCTTCTTCACAGGCAGAAGTCGATGCCTGTGTCCTGCTGGAGGTACTGGGCGGGCAATCGCACCCAGTAGGACAATTGTCGCGCTTGCATCGAATGCTGAGTCCTGGTGGCGTTCTCCTCCTAACTCTGCCAACGGTAGATAGCGTGCAGGCACGCCGGCAACAAGGGCATTGGTCGGGGTTCAGGGTCGATCGAGCGGCGTATTTTGATACTCACAGTCTCTCGGCACTTCTCGTGCGCTGCGGATTTTGCGACATCCGAAGTTGGCCCCGGGACGATGGTACTGTCGTGGTTTGTCGCAAGGCGAAACAGCGAAGCAAAGAGCAGTTACCCAGACTCTCGATCGTGTTGCCGGTCTATAATGAGCAGGCAACCTGCAAGGAACTGATCGATACAGTACTGGCAAAAAATATCGAGGGTGCAGAACGCGAGGTTGTGATTGTCGAGAGCAACTCAACAGATGGCTCCCGGGAGATCGTCAGGGCCTACGAGAGCCATCCGGATGTCCGGATAATCTACGAGGGTCAACCCCGCGGCAAGGGCTACGCAGTGCGCAACGGCATCGCCCACGCGACGGGCGATGTGTTACTGATACAGGATGCGGACCTTGAATATGATATCGAGGACTATGATGGCCTGCTGGAGCCGCTGTTTTCGCAGCGCAGACTCTTCGTGCTGGGTTCACGCCACAAGGGAAACTGGAAAATGCGTGAATTTGAGGACCGCAGGTGGCTCGGTGCACTGTTTAATTTTGGCCAGATTTTTTTCACCTGGTTGATCAATGTCACCTGCAATACCCACCTCAAAGACCCTTTCACCATGTACAAGGTATTTCACCGCGAGTGCCTCTATGGCCTTGAGTTTGAGGCAAACCGTTTTGATCTGGACTGGGAGATCGTGATCAAGTTTGTCCGCAAGGGATTGATCCCCCTCGAGATACCGGTGAACTATGTTTCACGCTCTTTCAGCGAGGGTAAGAAAGTCCGACCCTTGCATGATCCGATACTCTGGTTTCGGGCGCTTGTCAAATTTCGCTATGGGCCATTGTACGAGTCAGCGGTGCGGGAGGGCCGAACCCGATGAAAGCACTGGTCACCGGGTCGGCGGGATTTATCGGCAGCCACCTCGTCGACCGGTTATTGGCTACAGGAAATGCAGTAGTTGGCTATGACAATTTTTCAACCGGCCAGCGCTCGTTTCTTGAGCAGGCACTAGGCAATGCGAACTTTGAGCTGGTCGAAGCCGACCTGCTTAACCAGTCCAGATTGGACGAGGCAATGCGCGCGGTCGATTTCGTCTGGCATCTGGCTGCCAATGCCGACGTGCGTTTCGGGACTGATCATCCGTGCCGGGATCTGGAGCAAAACACCATCGTGACCTCCAACGTGCTCGAGGCCATGCGTTCTAACAGCGTTCGCAATATCGCCTTTTCGTCTACCGGGTCGATCTACGGCGAGGCGGAGGTGATTCCGACGCCAGAGAACTGCCCGATGCCGGTGCAGACTTCGCTCTATGGAGCCTCGAAACTGGCGTGTGAGGGCCTGATCAGCGCTTACTGCGAGGGCTTTAACATGCGCGGCTGGATTTTTCGTTTTGTCTCTATTCTCGGTGAGCGTTATACCCACGGGCATATCTTTGATTTTTATCGTAAGTTGCTGAATGATCCGAATGCCCTGCACATTCTTGGCAATGGTCGGCAGCGAAAATCCTATCTTTACATACACGACTGCCTGGATGCGATGTTGCAGGCGGTACAGGCATCGCCCGATGCCGTCAATGTGCTGAACCTGGGTACTGACGAGTATGTCGAAGTTAATAATTCAGTCGACGTCATCACCGAACACCTGGGCGTAACACCCCAGCGCACCTATTCCGGGGGGGAGCGGGGCTGGATCGGAGACAACCCGTTTATTTTTCTTGATTGCCAGCGCATGCGAAATCTGGGGTGGCAGCCTCAGCAGACAATCCGCGCAGGCATTGTGAAAACCCTTCAGTGGCTCCAGCAGAATCGCTGGGTGTTGGAGGAGCACGAGTGAGAGTTTGCGTACAGGGATTGTGGCATCTTGGCTCTGTCACTGCCGGATGTTTAGCTTCGCTCGGACATGATGTCACCGGCTTCGATTTTGATAATCAAACTATTGCTAACCTCCAAAAAGGCACATTGCCGGTAAGTGAACCAGGGCTCAAGGCTCTGATTGAAGATGGCGTCACCGAAGGTAACCTCAGATTTACCGAAAATGTAAGGGATGCCGTATCTGATGCACAAGTGTTATGGGTAACTTACGATACGCCCGTTGATGATGATGATCAGGCGAATGTGAGTTTTGTCCTGCAGGAAATCAGGAAAACATTGCCTTTGCTCGAAGATAACACAATTATCCTGGTGTCTTCTCAGCTACCGGTAGGATCTATCAGGCAACTTGAAGAGATTGCGTTAAAGGAATGTCCTGACAAAGAACTCAGTTTTTGTTGTTCGCCAGAGAATCTCAGGCTAGGCAAAGCCCTGGGTGTCTTCCTGCATCCTGACCGGGTAATCATGGGTATTCGGCACGAGGAAGCCAGGGATGTTCTATGCGAGCTATTTGAAGGGATTACAGAAAATATTGTCTGGATGAGCGTGGAGTCTGCCGAAATGACAAAGCATGCGATCAACGCGTTTCTTGGCATGTCAGTAACCTTTATAAATGAAATTGCAACGATCTGTGAGACTGTTGGTGCAGATGCGAGAGAAGTAGAGATGGGTTTAAAAACTGAAAAACGTATCGGTTCCGACGCCTATCTTTCTCCCGGCGGTGCATTTTCCGGTGGCACGCTTGCTCGTGACCTAAAGTTTCTTCAAAAAGTCGGGTCAGAAAAAAACTTAGTTAACCCGCTGATTAAAGCAGTTGTGCAAAGCAACGATGAGCATAAGAAGTGGGTTCAACGGCGTGTCCGATCAGTAATTGGAGATCTGAAGGGTAAACGTGTTGCAGTCTGGGGGCTTACGTACAAATCCGGAACGAATACACTCCGTCGATCTCTTTCAGTCGAGACATGCAACTGGTTGCGTCAAGAGGGCGCACACATCATTGTGCATGATCCCTCTGCATGTACGATGCCAGACCATTGGGTAAGTCAAGTCGAGCGTGTGCAAACGCCACTGGAAGCATTGCAAGGAGTATCTGCTTTAATTATTGGTACTCAATGGCCAGAATACCAACAGTTGAGTCTGCGGGATATTAAAAATACGATAAACGGTCATCTTGCTGTATTTGACAGCAATCGGTTTCTTGACAGCTTAGATCAGTGTTCGGTTATCTCGTATTTCTCAGTAGGAGTTGGAGATGAGTGAAGTTTCATTAAAGTCGACCTTGCAGGGTCGAGTGGCAATCATTACTGGCGCGAGTCAAGGGCTTGGGTTTGAGATAGCAACACAATACGTTTTGGCAGGAGCATCAGTTGTCGTCTGTGCCCGGGATAAAACAGCTCTGGCTACAGCTACCGAAAGCCTGGCCCTGAAGGCATCGAGCAAATCGTCAGTGTTAAGTATGACGGCTGATGTTGCCCGGCTTGCAGATGTTGATTCACTCGTCAAATTTGCCTTGAAGAATTTTGAGCGTGTCGACATCCTGGTCAATAACGCCGGAATTTATGGCCCGAAAGGCCCAATAGAAACTACCAATTGGGATGACTGGGTTCATGCCATTAATGTCAATTTGCTGGGGTCAGTCCTCATGTGCCGAGCGGTCGTTCCGCTTATGAAGAATCAAGGTTATGGCAAGATTATTCAGCTCTCGGGTGGCGGAGCAACTAACCCTATGCCAAATCTAAGTTCCTACGCTGTGGCAAAGGCTGGGGTAGTGCGCTTTATTGAAACACTGGCTCTTGAAGTAGCAAAACATAATGTCGATATCAACGCTATTGCCCCAGGAGCATTAAATACTCGAATGCTCGAGGAGGTGATCGATTCAGGGCCAGAGAAAATTGGAAAGGAGTTTTATGAAAAAGCGCTCAAGCAGAAGGCATCTGGGGGTGCCGGGCTAGAACGAGGAGCGAAACTTGCGGTATTTCTTGGTTCTGCTGATAGTGATGGTATCTCGGGGAAACTGATAAGTGCATTATGGGATCCATGGGAGGATCTCGCGCAGCACAAAGATGACCTTGTGGGTTCGGATATCTACGCATTACGTCGGATCGTACCTGAGGATCGAGGCCAGTCCTGGTGAGTGTGGGCGTTGGCATTGTTGGCTGCGGCCTCATCGGTCGCAAGAGAGCGGCTGCCTTGAATGGCCAGCGGCTTGTCGCCTGCGCGGACCTTGATTACTCTATCGCGGCATCTTTGGCCGACCCCGTTGCCGGTTGTTTCGCAACAGATGACTGGCGTAATGTCGTCAGTCATGACGATGTGGCTGCTGTCATTATTGCTACGCCTCATCACATGCTTGCTGAGATCTGTGCCGGAGCCATCGAGGCCGGCCGACACGTTCTTGTTGAGAAGCCAGCAGCACGTAATCCTGATGAATTACGCCCTCTCGTACGTTTGGCGCAAGAGAAAAATGTGTTGGTAAGGGTCGGTTTTAATCATCGTTACCACCGCGCTGTCCAGAAGATGCGTGAGATTATTGATTCTGGTGAATTAGGACCGC
>Ga0207990_1001045_pt1 | contig 14909 bp, 14 predicted proteins | sample ETNtaG_8_FD_185780 | JGI IMG/M metagenome (GOLD analysis project Ga0207990, IMG submission 185780) | Marine microbial and viral communities from oxygen minimum zone, Eastern Pacific Ocean - ETNP201406SV75 (SPAdes) (version 2) | ecosystem: Environmental > Aquatic > Marine > Oceanic ...
ACGACCCCCACGACCCCCACGACCCTTCCACCAACCACGACCACCACGACCCTTCCACCAACCACGACCACCACGACCGCCACGACCACCACGACCACCACAACCACCACGACCACCACAACCACCACAACCACCACAACCACCACAACCACCACAACCACGACCACAACGACAACGACCCTTCCGCCGACCACGACCACCACGACCCTCCCGCCAACCACGACCACCACGACCCTTCCGCCAACCACGACCACCACGACCCTCCCGGCCACGCCGATCGCATTCGGAGACGGAGAGGTCGCCCGCATCGTCGTCACCGGTGATTCGGTCACCGACCAGTGGATCCCCCACCTGGCGGACCTGCTCGGCGACGCCGCCGAAGTCGTCGACCGTGCCCACGGGGGAACTGCCCTGTGTGACTGGTTCGAGGAACAGGGAACCGACATCAGCCTCGAGCGCCTCGCCGACTGGCGCCCGCACGTGCTCGTAGTCGATCACGGCGGAAACGCGTTCACCGAGTGCATCGCCGACCACGTCGGCGCCGACTACTACGAGAAGTACCGGATCGACGCCGAGTACGCGATCGGCCTGGCGGCCCAGACCGACACCCGTGTGCTGTTCGTCGCCCAGCCGGTCTCCCGTACCGAGAAGTCGGTCGGGACCCACTATGTGTTCGCCGGCCTTCCGGAATCCTTTCCCGACGGATCCGTCCGCCACGTCTCCACCTGGCCGGTGCTGTCCCCCGACGGCCGATTCGTCCAGGAATCGACCTGTGCCGTCCACGAACCCGGTTGCGTCGACGGCAGCGGGTTCCTCCGTTCACTGCCACCCGGCGGCCACCTGGAGCCCCTCGGCGCCTGGCGCTACGCCCTGCTGGTGGCCGACGAGCTGGTAACGGCAGGCTGGCTGCCCGCCGACGCCGTCAGCCGGGATTGAGCCAGTCGCTGGCAGCGATCGCCGCCCGGGCAGCGCCGGCGCCCTCCTCGAGGAGCAGGTCGGTCTCGCCGAAGTCGAGGTCCAGGCCACCGCCCGGATCCTGGAGCTCGATGTGGAGCACCTCGATGTCGGGGGGAACGTCGAGCCACTCCTGTCGGGTGAGCTCGGCCGTGGCAGCCCGAAAGCCCGTCAACATGAGCGTGAGCGCCGTCTGCCTCTCCGGAGGCAGGAAGTCGGCGGCCACGTCGAACACGACCAGGCGGGTCGGTTGGAGCGTGACCGCGTGGCGCAACGGAACATTCGAGAGCACGCCACCGTCGAGGTGGAGGTCACCGTCGGTGAGGGGCACCGCTGGAAAGACCCCGGGGATGGCAGCGGAGGCACACAGGACGTCGACCGACGGGCCCTCGCTCCACCAGCACAGGCGGCCGGTGGACGCCGCTGTGGTCCCCACGTGGATCGGAATCAGCGTGTCACCCAGGTTCGCCACCGGCACGTGCTCCTCGAGCAGTTTCCGGAGCCGTTCGCCGGAATCGAAGCCGGGCCGCCCACGGAGGATCGACACCAGGGTGCGAAGCGTCCCGCCACGGACCGGTGGATCGGTGGCCACCTCCCGCCAGATCTCCTCGAGCAGGTCGATCTGTCCCATTGACGGATCGTTGGCGATGGGCAGTCCGTTGAGGGCGCCTGCCGACACCGCGACGACGGCGTCCGGGAAGATCCCGGCCGACAGGACCTCGCGCAGCATCCCCACCTGGGCGGCACCACGGACAGCGCCTCCCGACATGACGAACACCGTGTGCTGCTCGCGCTTCCGAAGGCGCCTCGGGAGCCGATGCCGAAGACGCGACAGCCGGGACATGCCGGGGAGTCTGGCACGATCGGGACCCCTCCCGACCCCTGCGACGGCTACCTTCACCATCGTGCCCATCATCCACCTCGAAGCAACCCATCCGGTCGTTGTCTCGGACCGGTACTCAGGAGCAGGGCACCCGATGCGGGAGGTGACCCGCACGATCGCCTTCGAGGGAACCTGGGACGCCGATCGATCGTCGCTCGTTCGGGGAATCTTCGACGACCTCGCAGCAGAGTGGACGGCCACACGGGGCGCTCCCGAACGGGCGCTGCCCCTGCTGGACGCCCTCGACCGTGGCGGAGTAGCCGGGGGAACGGTCATCGAACTCGGATCGGGCACCGGCCTCGTCTCCGATCACCTGATGGAACGCTTCGATCGGGTCGTGGCAGTCGACCTCTCCTTCGAGATGCTCCGACACGGAGTCACCGACGCACCACAGGTCAACGCAGATGCCGCCCGCCTCCCCCTGCTGACCGGGGTGGCCGACGCCCTGGTCCTGATGAACATGTTCCTCTTCCCAGCCGAGATGGCCCGCTGCCTCGCCCCCCGGGGCGCCCTCGTATGGGTGAACAGTCGTGCCGAGGACACTCCGATCCACCTCACCGCCGACGAGGTCCTCGAGTCACTCACGGCTGCAGGCACCGGTGAATGGTCGGGCGTGGCCTCACGCGCCGGCGAGGGTTCCTGGTGCGTCCTGCGGCGCTGTTGAACCGGCCACGTCCCGAGGGTTGCACCACGCACCTTCCCGGTTAACCTTTCGGGGTTCCGGTCAACCGGTCGGTACACAGTTTCCAGAAAGCAGTCCTGCAATGCCCACCGGCACCGTGAAGTTTTTCAACAACGAGAAGGGTTACGGGTTCATCTCCCGTGACGGCGACGACGATGTCTTCGTCCACTACTCCAACATCGAGGGCAGCGGCTTCCGCAGCCTCGACGAGGGTCAGGCCGTCGAATTCGAAGTCGGCGCAGGCCGCAAGGGCCCCGAGGCCCTGAACGTCCGCAAGGTCTGAGCCCACCCTCCCGGCTCAGCCGGGAACAACGGCACCGGCTACGGCAGGTGCCGAAAACCTCCGGAGCGCTGTCAGCGCGACGACGTACGCCAACAGGCCGAGCACCAGCACGGCCCTGAATCCGAACGTCATCGAGAGGATCGTGGTCAGCACCGAGCCGATCACCGAGCAGAACCCGTTGACGGCCCACGCCCACGCGACATAGGTGGGACCTTCCGCGCCCAGGCCGGCGACGACCCGCAGGCCCAGGGGCATGAACAGGCCCAGCACGACCCCGAGCGGTGCGAGCAGCACGAGCGTTGCCAAGACGCGCACGATCAGCGGGCTGGACAGCAGCGCTTCGGTCAGTGGTCCTATCCCCACCAGGTAGACCGCCGTCAACAACGCCAGTACCCCTCCGGCCTCCATGCGGAGACGGGGCCGGTCAGCGAGCCGCCCGCTCAGGGATGCCCCGATGCCCGTGGACACGAGCAGTGCCGCCAGGGTGACCGTCAGCGAATAGGTCGGATACCCGAGCAGCAGGGTCAGCCGCTGGATCAGGGCGATCTCGAACAGCATGAAGCCCAGGCCCAGGGATCCGAAGTAGACGCCCGAGGTGAGCTTGCGCGGCAGCGCCTGCCACGTCTGCCGGACCACCACGAACGGCAGGAGGAGAAACAGCCCTGCGAACACCGATGCGATCCCGAGCAGGAACAGCAGCAGGCGTTCGCCGATCGCGTCTTCGGGGTCGACAAGGGCATCGACGTCGCCGAGGATGTCGACCGCAACGGTGGAGAACGGGGTGAAGTGCCAGAAGAAGGGCGAGTCATCGTGGATGGCCGACACCATGTAGGAACCGGAGCACGCTGAGTGCCGGGCGTCGTCAGACCCCGAAGCGGTCGCCGTGATACACGCGCCGCCCACGGCACCCGGCACGTATTCCACGGTCCCGCCCTCGAGGGACAGCACCTTCTGCGAGAACCGTTCGATCTCCTCCGCGGTGAACGCCGCCTGCTTGATGATGATCGTCGCCAACTCGACATGGGCGTCAGACGTTCGGGCCACCATCAGGTGGAGTCCCGGATCCTGCACCCCGATCTCCCGTAGTGCTGCACGTGCGGTGTTGAGGTAGCGCCGTGTCCGGTTCGGCTTGGCATCGAAGTCGAACTCGCCGAACTGGGCGACGATCACGCCCCGCTCACCGAGGTGTTCGAGCGACTCGACCAGCATCTCGACGGTGTAGAGGTAGCTCTCCGACAGCACGAACGCCCCCGAGGAGGCGGCGTTGGTCGCCGCATAACTGTCGGGGGCCACGAACCAGATCAGGTCGAACTCGTCGTCACTGCGTGCCAGGTGCGTGCGCCCGTCAGCCGTGACGACGTGTACCTCGGGTTCGTCGACGAGGTTGCCCGAGTACTCCCGGTAGCGACCCTCGAGCAGTCCGGTGGTCACAGGGTTCAATTCGACGGCCTCGATGCCCGTCGCTCCGAAGTAGAGCGACGCCAGGATCTCGTGGCCACCAGCCGACCCGATGATCAACTCCCGCCCGGGCGCTTCGCCGAGGACCTCGAACGGCAGCGAGCGGACATCCTCCTCGAAGTCGGTCAATGCAGGGAGGTCGCCATCGAAACCGACGATGTTCGAGCCCACGAGGCCGTCGTGGTACAGGATGTGGCGCCCGAAGACCTCGCTCCCGACGTCGACGCGAAAGACCGGCCCCCATGCGGTGTGTTCGATGTCGACCCCGCCGATGTGCTTGCTGCCCTCCGTCGTGATCGAGGGCAACGCTCCCAGGGTGGGAAGCAGGAGCGCCACGATGCCGACCGCACCGGCAACTCTCCTGAGCGCTGCGCCGGGATCTTCCAGCAGGCAGGCGACACCGGCGAGCACCGCTGCGGCCAGGTACACCGCAGCCGGCGGTCCGATCGTGGCGTGGAGCGGCACGGCGAGGGCACAGGCCAGGCCGGCACCGAGCAGGTCGGCCGCATAGAGCCTCCCCACCCGCTCCCGGCGGCGGCTCAGCAGCGACGAGACGAACATCCCGATCGCCGCGAACGGCAGGAAGAGGGCGAGGCACAACAGCCCGAGCCGTCCGGCATTGAGCACCGCCGCACCCGACGTGTACTCCCAGAGGGCCACCGTGTCGAGCGGCATCCGGGCCACGGCGACGTACCCCAGCCCGGTGGTGACCGAACCGACCAGGGCCGACCGGGCCAGCAGGCGATCGAGGGGCGCCTCCCGCAGCCTCCGTGACACGGCCAGCAGGACCCCGCCGGTGCCGAGTCCCAGGAGTGCCAGGCCGATCACGAGATAGGTGAAGTAGTAGAAGAGCTTGAACGAGACGACCCGGGTGTAGGCGATCTCGATGAGCAGGCCTGCGAGGCTGACGAGTGCGATGCAGACGTCGTGGCGACGGTCGCTGGAGGAGGTTCGACTCATTGGCCCCGACACGGAGGCCGACCCTACTCCCGCACCCTTGCCGCCCCGGGGCGCCACCGAACGGAGAACCGGCAGGTGGTAGCGTCGTACCGTGTCCTCCACCAGCGTGTGGCCCACCATCCGCTGCAGGGACACCCGTGCCCTCATCGACTTCCTCGTGGCGGCCTTCGGCTTCGAGGAGCACTTCAGCGTCCCCGGCGAGGACGGCAAGGGCATCATCCACGCCCAGATCCGATGGCCGGACGGCGGAGGGGTGATGCTCGGCGACGCCGACCGGGGTGACGCCGACCACCTCGCCCTCCCCCTCGGACCGGTCAGCATCTACGTGGTCACCGACCAGCCCGACGCCCTCCACGACCGGTCCGTGGCAGCCGGGGCACGGGTCGTGTGGGGCCTCAGCAACGAGGAGTACGGCTCCCGGGGGTTCTCCTGCCTCGACCCCGAGGACAACGTCTGGAGTTTCGGCACGTATTCCGGCGAGTAGGCGGCGGGGCCGATCGGCTGCAACAGTGAGGCGATGACCAACCCCGCGAACGACGACCTGCGCCTTCTCTGGGACGGCTTCTGCGACGACCTGAAGGCCGGCGCCGACCACGTCCTCGACCCTGGTCGGCCCGGGGACGCTATCGACCGGGTCGAGGGGCTCCGACTCCTCCTCCGCTCCCTCGCACGGGGCGTGGGCAGGACGCTCGAGGGCGGCGACCACGAGTATCCCGAACTCTCCTGGGTGCACCCGATGAAGTTCGGTCAGGACAACCCGGACGGCCTCTACCAGGCAGCCGGCGTGGACCTCTCGAACTCGTACCGCCTGTCCGGCAACCTCGGTTCGGTCCGCTACCTCGGGCTCAGCATCATGAGCTTCGACTTCGACGATGGCCCGATCGAACAACTCCTGAACCTCAACGGCGACCAGTTGGGGGCCGATGTCGCCGGCGACTTCAGCGTCGTCTTCTCGTCGGAACCGCCTCCCCCGGACACCGAGGACGGCACCTGGTTCCAACTCCCCGCAAAGCGCTCCAACCTGATGGTTCGACAGTTCTTCGGCGACTGGGAGCACGAGGTACCCGCCGACCTGCACCTCGAGTGCCTCGACCCCGGTCCCCCCGTGAGCCGACTCGACGCGGATGGGCTGTCCAACGGCCTTCGCCAACTGCTCCGCCTGAGCGTCGCCATCCCGGCGTTCTGGGCCGACTTCGGACGCTCGCACCTCGAACGGGGCGAGGTCAACACCTTCGGGCACGTCGCGGCGACCCCGGCGAGCACGGTGTCCAAGGGCGGCAGTCCCGACCAGGCCTACGGCCAGTGCTGGTGGCGGGTCAGCGGGGACGAGGCCCTGCTCTACGAGGTCGAGGTCCCCGACTGCGCCTACTGGGGAGTCCAGTTGGGCGACGTCTGGTACCAGTCCCTGGACTGGGTGAACCGGCAGTCCAGCCTCAACGGGCAACAGGCGGTCGTGGACGACGACGGCGTGTTCCGTGCCGTGGTCTCCCATCGGGATCCCGGCATCGCCAACTGGCTCGACACCACCGGCGCCACCCAGGGATGCATCACCTACCGCTGGAACCAGGCGACCAACTTCCCGGTGCCGACCCTCGAACTGGTGCCGTTCGACGAGGTCGTCGACCACCTTCCGGCGGACACCAGTCGGGTCACCTCGGAGGAACGCTCCGACCTGTTGCGCCGACGCCGCCGTGGGGCATTGCGGAGGTTCCGTCGATGACGGCGATCCGGCCCTCCCTATCGGTCCAGTCAGTCACATTCGCCGCCGAGGATCCCGGTGGGTGGGACGCCATGGTCGACCGGGCCGTCGCCGCCGACGTAGCCGGCCTGGACAGACTCGTCGTCTCGGACCACGTGGCGTTCGGCGGGAACCTGGAGGCCTACGCCGACCCGTCCCTCGGAGGCACCGAGGGTGGTCGGCAGCCCACCGGCCCGGACGGTCACTGGCTCGAGCCCCTCACCGTGCTCGCCTACCTGGCGGCGCATACACAGCGGATCCGGCTCGGTACGTCGATCCTGTTGGCGGCGTTGCGACGACCCCTCGTGCTCGCCAAGTCGGCGGCCACCCTCGACGTCCTGTCCGGCGGCCGCCTGGACCTCGGTGTCGGCGTCGGTTGGCAGGAGGAGGAGTACGGGGCCGCAGGCCTCGACTTCGCCGGGCGGGGCCGCCTCCTCGACCACACCCTCGAGGTCTGCCAGGCCCTCTGGCGCGAGGAACGCACCGACTACTCCTCGGAGGAGTTGGCCTTCGAGGGCATCCACGCCATGCCCAAGCCCCTCCAGTCGGGTGGCGTGCCGATCTGGGTGAGCGGTTCGGTCAATCCCCGGGTGGCCCGTCGGATCGCGGCGTTCGGGAGCGGCTGGATCCCGTGGGGGCCGGCCATGGCCGACCCGGCATCGGGTATCGCCCGGATGCGCGAACTCTTCGACGGCCTCGGCCACGACCCGGCCGGCCTCCAGGTCACCGGTTCGATTCCGGTCGTCCGGGACGACGACGGCGTCGACCTCGCAGCCACGATGGCCGGCGCCCCGGCGCTGATCGACGCCGGCGTCACCGACTGTCGGATCAACCTCCGTGTGCCCGCCGCACGGGAGGCGGCCACCGAGTACCTCGCCACCGTGGTCGCTGAGTTCGACGCAGCGACCGGAAGGGTGCCCCGGTGAAGTTGGGCCTGTTCGGCATCAACATGGGCGGCCTCGCAGACCCGGAGTCCATGGTCCGGGTGGCCGTAGCCGCCGAAGAGGCCGGCTTCGAGTCGGTCTGGACGGGCGAGCACCTCGTCGCCGCCAGCCCCCGCACGCCTCCTTCCCCGGTCCGGCCCGACACCCACTTCGTGGACCAGGTCGCCTCGCTGTCCTTCCTCGCCGCCCACACCACGACCCTGCGACTGGGGACCGGCATCGTGATCCTCCCCCAGCGCACGCCGGTCGTGCTCGCCAAGGAACTCGCATCGCTCGACGTCCTTTCGCGCGGACGCCTGGAATTCGGCATCGGGGTGGGCTACGTGCCCGTCGAGTTCGAGGCCGTGTCCGTGCCCTTCGAGGAACGGGGCGCCCGCACCGACGACCACCTCGACGCACTACGGGCACTCTGGCGCGGCGACCTCGAGTTCGAGGGCCGCTTCACCTCCTGGCACGGTGCCGAGGCCCATCCCCGTCCCGTCCAGGCCGGAGGGCCTCCGGTGCACGTCGGGGGCGGCTCGGCGGCCACCTGGCGCCGTGCCGTCACGAAGGGCAACGGCTGGTACGGGTTCGCCGTCATGCCCGACTTCGTCGAGAAGGCACTCGCCGCCCTCGAGCGTGCCGCCGAGACGCACGAGCGCCCGACCGGGCTGGGCGAACTCCAGGTCAGCGTCTCGCCGGCCGAGCCCGTCGACAGGGACCTGTGCCGGCGCTACGAGGACCTCGGTGTGGACCGGATCATCGTCGTCCAGGACTTCCAGGCGATGTCGGGTGGCCCCGACCCGGCGGCGGCCGGTCGGGCGATCGACGGACTCCTGGCCCTGGCCGCAGAGCTCGACCTGTCCTGACCGGTCAGCCGAAGCGGCTGAGGTTGGTGGCGACCCAACGGTAGACGGGCCACCCGGCCACGAGGGTGGCGGCACGGCGATGGCCCTGCCGACGAGCACCCATCTGCCACCGAGTTCCCGGAGCACCCGGACGACGACCCGATGGCCCCCGAGCCGACCCATGCCATCGCCGCCACCATCAGGGAGGCGCTGCGCTGTGAGGAATCCGGGGAGGAGAAGGTGATCCTCACGGCCCTCTGCGGACACGGCCACCTCGACCTGACGGCCTACGAGAAGTACCTGGCCGGCGAGCTCGTCGACTACGACTACCCGGAGGCCAAGATCGCCGAGGCCATGGCGCAGGTGCCGGTCCTGGCGTAACAGGGACGGCGAACTACAGCACCACGACCGAACGGATGACCTCGCCGCGTTCCATGCGGTGGAAGGCCTCCTCGACCTGGTCCAGGTCGATCGTCTCGGATACGAAGCGGTCCAGGTCGAGACGACCCTGCAGGTAGAGGTCGATCAGCATCGGGAAGTCGCGCTCCGGCAGGCAGTCGCCGTACCAGGACGACTTGAGCGTGCCACCGCGGCCGAACACCTCGATCATCGGCAACTCGATCTTCATCGTCGGGTTGGGCACTCCGACCAGGACGACGGTGCCGGCGAGGTCGCGGGCGAAGAAGGCCTGCTCGTAGGTCTCGGGGCGGCCGACGGCCTCGATGGCCACGTCGACGCCGTTGCCGCCGGTGAGCGCCCGGACTGCCTCGACCGGGTCCTCGCTGCTGGAGTCGATGGTGTGGGTGGCGCCGAACTCCCTCGCCAGGTCGAGCTTCCCGGCGTCGATGTCGATGCCGATGATCGTGTGCGCCCCGGCCAACCGGGCACCGGCGATGGCCGCGTTGCCCACGCCGCCGCACCCGAAGACGGCGACCGAGTCGCCACGCCCGACACCACCGGTGTTCATGGCTGCGCCGAGGCCCGCCATGACCCCGCAGCCGACGAGCCCGGCGGCCTCCGGGCTGGCCGTCGGGTCGACCTTCGTCGCCTGACCGGCGGCCACGAGGGTCTTCTCGGCGAAGGCGCCGATGCCGAGTGCAGGCGAGAGTTCGACTCCGTCGAGGGTCATCTTCTGGGCGGCGTTGAGGGTGTCGAAGCAGTACCAGGGCCGTCCCCGCCGACAGGCACGGCAACTACCGCACACGGCCCGCCAGTTCAGGATGACGAAGTCGCCTGGCGTCACGTTGGTGACGCCCTCCCCGACCTCTTCGATGATTCCCGACGCCTCATGCCCGAGCAGGAACGGGAAATCGTCGTTGATCGCACCTTCCCGGTAGTGCAGGTCGGTATGGCAGACCCCGCAGGCCTGGACGGCGACGAGGACCTCGCCGGGTCCCGGATCCGGCACCTCGACAGCCTCTATCGAGACCGGTTCACCCTTGGCTCGTGCGACGACGGCCCGAACGGTGTGCGGCATGGCTGAACTCCTCTGCTCTTCCTGGCGGGCGGCACGCTAACACTCCCGTTCTGCGGGGCATCAACCCTCGGGGCGAGCCCGATAGCCGAGCATCGTGATCGGGTCGTCGGCAGAGGAGGCAATCTGGCCCTCCTCCCCCGAAGGGCCGGGCCGCCTCCCGACCGGGCCAGGGGGGCAACGGATCGCCACCTGTGCGGATGGCCCGGAGGCCGGTAGACGGAGGAACCTCCGGGAGCCCGGCATTTCGACGTCGGACCTCACGGGCTACGCCAGCGGTCCGACCAGCGGGCCAGTCCGAACATCACACCGATGATCACCAGGAGGAAGCCGACGCCGGCCAACGGGAGGACCTCGGTGGCGATGAGGATCACCACGCCGATGGAGACCAGCATCGTCGAGAGGCAGCCCACGACGGAATCCTCGCACAGTCGTTGGGACCATCCGTCTTCCACCACCTTATTGGGAACCATTCTCACTAGAATCCGGGAGTGCGTCGACTGCTGCCAGTTCTGCTCGCGGTCCTGCTCACCTCGGGATGTGGAAGTCCAGTGCAGGGAGCCGGCATCCTGGCCACCACCCCCCTCTGGGCGGAGATGGCCTCCACCGTCGCCTGCGGACAGCCGGTGGGATCCCTGATACCCCGGGGCGCCGACCACCACGGCTTCGAGCCCTCGCTCGCCGACCGGGGCCGACTCGACGCCGCCAGCCTCGTGGTCGCCAACGGCGGCGGCCTGGAGGGCGGCCTCGAAGACACGCTGGCGGCCACGCCCACCCCGATACACAGCATCGCCGGAAACGCCGCCGATCCGCACATATGGCTTGACCCGATCTCGGTCACCGAAGCCCTGCCGGCGCTCGCCAGCGCACTCATAGACCAAGCCGGCCTGAACCCGGCCGACATCGAGGCCTGCCGGTTGGACCTGGACAGGCGGCTCCGGTCGCTGGACGAGGACATCCAGGGTCTCCTATCCACGATCCCCGCAAGCCAACGCAGTTTCGTGACCGACCACGCCATGCTCGGGCGATTCGCCGATCGCTACCGCCTGGGGCTGTTCGGCACTGTCCTGGAGTCGTATTCCTCGATGGCTGAACCGAGCGCCCACGACCTCGAAGCCCTGGCCGATGAGATGCGCGAACAGGGCGTCGCCGTCATCGCCATCGAGGAGGCCGGCCACGGCGACGACTCCCGACGACTCGCCGAGCGCACCGGGGCGACGATCGTCGAGATTCCGCTCCGACTCGGTCCCGAGGGCTCCCCCACCGGCACCTACGAGGGAATGCTTCGCATCCTCGCCGAGCGCCTGGACGACGCACTTCGCGGCTGACCCCCCGGGCTCGGCTACCGTCGCCATCCGATATCCGGGGCATCGGAAGGGGGAAGCACATGTACGTCGCCATCACCGGCGGCACCGGCTTCATCGGGTCGCACTGCGTCGCCCACGCCGTCGCCAGTGGGCACCGCGTGCGCATGCTCGTCCGCAACCCCGACAAGGCCCGGACAGCGCTCGACATGCACGGCGTCGACCGCAGCGCCGTCGACGTCGCCATCGCAGACCTCACCGACGCTCCCGCACTGCGTGCCGGCCTCGAGGGTGTCGACGCCGTCCTCCACGTGGCGGCGCTCTTCAGCTTCAAGGCATCCGACGGTCCCTCCATGCGGCGCATCAACCCCGCCGCAACCGAGGTCATCCTGGATTCCGCCCTCGACATCGGGCTGGACCCGGTGGTCTACGTCTCGACGGTCGGTGTGTTCATGCCTCCCCGAGGCATCAACCTGTCGGCAGACGACGACCCCTCCACCGGGTGCGGCCCCTACACGGACAGCAAGATCGCAGCCGAGCAGGTCGCCCGACGGCACCAGTCCAAGGGCGCGCCGGTCACCTGCGTGTATCCGGGCGGTGTGATCGGGCCTTCTGACCCGAGCCCGGAGCTGAGCGACTCGATGGCGACACTGCGCGACCTGCTGCGCGGCTCGGTCGTGCCCTTCCCCGCCGAGATCCGCATGGGCTGGGTAGACGTCCGCGACGTGGCCCGTGTGTGCGTCGGTGCCCTCGAACCGGGGCGCGGGCCGCGCCGCTACCTGGTGTCGGGCGACATGGTCTCGATGGGCGACTTCACCGAACTGTTCACGACGCTGACCGGCCGGCGCTTCCGGCACCTCTCCCCGCCGGCGCCGGTGATGCTCGGCCTGGGCCACGCCTTCGAGGCGGCGGGCCGCCTGCTCCGGAGGAGGCTTCCCCTCAATGCCGAGATCGGACGCCTGTTCGCCGGATCGGTGCGTTCGGGCGGCTGGGACACGGCCGACCAGTCACCGGCGGCGGAGTTCGGCTATCCCGGCCACACCCTCGAGGAGACGCTGGGCACCACGATCCGCTGGCTACACGCCAACGGCCACTTCGCCGACCGCCACGCCGGTCACCTCGCCGGCTGAGGTGCCTCGCGGAGGCCCCGCACTCCCATCACTGCGAAGCAGAACAGCACGGCGACCAGCGCCATCGTCGCCCCGGCCGCCGTGTCGTGGTGGTAGCTGATCAGCGCTCCGAGCACGACGGCGACGGACCCCACGCCGACCGCCGTCGCCATCACGAGCGGAATGCGGCGCACCACGAGAACCGCCGTCGCCGGCGGTGCCACCAGGAAGGCGAAGACGAGCAGGCTCCCGACCGCCTCGAAGGAGGCCACTACGGACATCGCCACCAGGCCCATGAGAACCAGGTGGGTGAGGCGTGGCCGCAGACCCAGCAGGGCCGCCTGCGTCTCGTCGAAGGTGAGCACCAGGAACGCCCGGTGGAAGGCGAAGGCTCCGACGACGGCGATCGCAGCGGCGACTGCCTGGCGCCAGAGGTCAGCCGCCTCGAGGCCCGTGACCGAGCCGAAGAGCACCCGGTGGAGGTCGCCCACATCGGCCGTCGCCCCCGCCGAGACGATCACGACCGCCAACGCCAGCATGCCGACGAACAGGAGGCCGATCGAGGCGTCCTCGGGCAAGGGTGAGTGCCGGCGCACGACGTGGACCCCGCCCACCATCACGGCGGCGGCGACCAGGGCCCCGAGCGTGGGGCTCACCCCGATGACCACGGCGAGGGCGATGCCCGGTAGCACCCCGTGGGCGAGGGCGTCGCCGAGGAACGTCATGCCCCGCAGTACCACCCAGGTCCCGACGACCGATGTGGCGACGACGGCGAGCAGGCCGGCCAGCAGGGCGCGTTGCATGAACACGTTGGCGGTGAAGGGCTCGATCCACCAGCTCCAGGGATCTGTGAGGAACTCCACGGAACGAGGCTCGACCTTCCGAATCGAAACTGAGAACGAGTCTCGATTCTAGCCGGAGAGGTCCTCACCTTCGACGCAGGACCAGCCGTCCTCGGGGACCACCAGGTCCACGAGGTAGGCGATGACCACGTCGGTGACACAGTCGGAGTTGGAGAGGAAGGCGGTGTGTCCCTCGCCGTCGGAGGTGATCAACACTGCGTCGCCGATCGAGTCGGTGAGCCCATGGGCCCACGCCATCGGCGTCGCCGGGTCACCTTCGAGGGCGATCACCAGGGCCGGCACCGCCAGGTTCGCAGGCGCCACGTGCAGGGGGTCGACCGACTCCGGCAGGGCACTGCAGCCGCCCATCGCCCGGAAGGCCGGTCCGAAGTGCTCGAACGTGTCCGCCACGGCGTCGAGGGCGGCGAAGAAGGACTCCTGGCTCGGACGGAGCGGGTCGTCGGCACAGTTGACCAGGTAGTTCACGTCCTGCGAGCCGTCGTAGGTACCGTCGTCCCGGCGACCCATCATCATGTCGGCGAGCGACTGGAAGATCCGCCCCTCCCCCGCCCCGAGGACCTCGGTGAACGCCTGGCCCAACTGCTCCCACGTGTACGGCGAATAGAGGGCCATCGCCACGCCCATCTGGAACTCGCCGCGTGTGAGAACCCGATCGCCGGCTGGAAGGTCGCCCTCGGCCAGCAGGGCGTCCGCTGCAAAGAAGGCGACCTCGGCCCCACCGTGCGCCTCCAGGCCGCACGAGGCGTCGACATCGCACCAGTCGGTGAAGTTGGACCAGGCGTCCTCGAAGCCCCGGCCCTGGACCGCACTGACCGAGCTGATCTGTTCCGCCGGGTCGACCGGACCGTCGAGCACCATGGCCCGCACCCGGTCCGGAAACAGCGCGGCGTAGACCGCACCGATGCGGGATCCGTACGAGTAGCCGAGGAACGAGATCTGCTCCTCGCCGAGCGCCTTTCGGATCAGGTCCATGTCGCGGGCCACGTTGTTGGTGCCCACGTGGAGCGCCAGGTCCCCGGACTCCTCGAGGCACGCCGACGAGATGACCCCCGCCAACTCGAACAGCGCCGCCGGGTCCTCGCCGTCCTCGAGGACGAACACCTGGTCGTCGAGGTCTTCCATGCACGACACCCTGCTGCTGCCGCCGACGCCTCGTGGGTCGAAGCCGATCACGTCGAAGCCGGGAACGACCATGTCGAGGAGCCAGCCCATGTCCTCCACGAGATCGACGCCGGAGCCGCCCGGCCCGCCGGGGTTCACCAGCAGGACGCCGATCCGACCTTCCGGGGCGGCCGCAAAGCGGTTGAGGGCGATCCGGATTCTCCCCTCTGACGGATCGTCGTGGACCATCGGCACCTCGAGTGTGGCGCACTCGATCCCGTCGCCACAGGTTCGCCACTTCAATGCACCGGCCCCGGCCACCTCGTCAG
>Ga0207990_1001046_pt1 | contig 14898 bp, 16 predicted proteins | sample ETNtaG_8_FD_185780 | JGI IMG/M metagenome (GOLD analysis project Ga0207990, IMG submission 185780) | Marine microbial and viral communities from oxygen minimum zone, Eastern Pacific Ocean - ETNP201406SV75 (SPAdes) (version 2) | ecosystem: Environmental > Aquatic > Marine > Oceanic ...
TACACGCTAGAAACGCACATCGATAATTTAGAGAGGCTTGTAGATGCGATCGAACTAAAAAATATTACCCTTATCATGCACGACTGGGGTGGGGCGATTGGAATGGGATTTGCCGTACGGCGCCCAGAGAAAGTGAAACGGCTGGTTATTTTTAACACCGCGGCCTTTTTGTCCACCCACATCCCGTGGCGAATCGATATATGCCGGGGGTCTTTGCTAGGATCCATCGCTATTCGCGTGTTCAACGCGTTTGCAAGGGGGGTCTTGGTCTTCGGAGCAGAGCATAAGGAACGGCTGAATGATCAGGTGAGGGCAGGATACCTAGCACCTTATGACTCTTTTAAAAACCGCGTGGGGAACCTTCGGTTTGTTCAGGATATACCCATGACACCGGATATCCCCAGCTATTCCATAGTGCAGAATATCGAGACTAACTTGCACAAGTTTCGCGACAGGCCTGTGATGATTGTGTGGGGTAAAAAAGATTTTTGCTTCAACGACTATTTTTTGCAGAAGTGGTGCGATTATTTTCCCGACGCCGAGGTGCATGAAGTAGAGGACGCTGGACACCTCATTGTCGAAGACGCTTATGAAAAAATTATTCCTTGGATGCGGAAGTTCCTTGAGAACAATTCTCTCCGCTGGTAATTAAGATCAGGAAGACGAGTCTGAAGCAATAAAAAAGGCGCCCTCCTCATAAAGGGGCGCCTTTCATGTAGCTAATAGGGTCTGCCGGTCACCGTGTGGTTGCCAGCTCTGCTCCAAAGATCAGTAGTAGCTAGTACCTATAGTGATCCGGCTTATAAGGTCCTTCAACTGGGAGGTTCAGGTAATTGGCTTGTTCCGGAGTCAGCCGGGTCAGCGTCACGCCCAGCTTATCAAGGTGCAGTCGGGCAACTTCCTCGTCCAACTTCTTGGGCAAGATGTGAACACCAATTTCATACCTGTTGTTGTATAACTCAATCTGCGCCAGTACCTGGTTCGTAAACGAATTGGACATGACAAATGAGGGGTGCCCAGTTGCGCAACCTAAGTTGACCAGCCGTCCCTCGGCCAGTAGAAGGATGTTGCGTCCATCAGGGAACGTGTACTTGTCCACCTGTGGTTTAATGGTGGTTTTCTTGATGCCGGGAAAATTATTTAGGGTTTCAACCTGGATTTCGACGTCGAAATGCCCGATGTTGCAGACGATGGCGTCATTCTTCATCGCTTTCATGTGCTCGATGCGGATGATGTCACTGCACCCGGTCGTGGTGACGAAGATGTTTCCTTCCTTGACTGCCTCTTCCATGGTGGTAACTTCATAACCCTCCATCGCTGCCTGCAGTGCACAAATCGGATCGATTTCGGTGATGATCACCCGTGCTCCGAGGTTACGCATTGAATGGGCACATCCTTTACCCACGTCACCATATCCGGCAATGACCACCACTTTGCCAGCGACCATTATATCGGTAGCACGTTTGATGCCGTCCGCCAGAGACTCCCGGCAACCGTACAAGTTATCGAATTTCGATTTGGTGACCGAGTCGTTGACGTTCATTGCCGGGACTTTCAAAGTTTTTTCCTCAATCATCTTGTAGAGATGATGCACTCCTGTCGTAGTCTCCTCGGTAATGCCTTGGATGCCCGCGATCAGTTCCGGATGTTTTTCATGGACATATCCGGTGAGATCACCTCCATCATCGAGGATCATGTTGGGTCCGTTTTCAAATAGTAGGGTCTGCCCAGTGCACCACCAGTATTCTTCTTCTGTTTCTTCCTTCCAGGCGAACACAGGAACTCCCGTCGCGGCGATCGCCGCTGCCGCATGATCTTGGGTTGAAAAGATGTTGCATGAAGCCCAGCGGATCTCAGCACCCAGTTCTAGCAGCGTTTCGATGAGAACAGCGGTCTGAATCGTCATGTGAAGCGATCCGGCGATCCGTGCGCCTTTTAGAGGTTTGGATTGCCCGTACTTCTTACGCAGAGCCATGAGCCCCGGCATTTCGTTTTCAGCAAGTATGATTTCCTGCCTTCCCCACTCGGCAAGCGAGATGTCTTTTACCTTGTATTTTTCTGCAACAAGAGCACCGCCCATATTATAAAATCTCCTTTGGCGTGAATGATTTTAGTATCTTACAGTGACATTTGAGAAAACGACTTCAAATCTATTTTATATGCTTATTAAGAAAAATCAATCAATTAAGGAACTTCTCCCGTATCACAGGTACCTAGGTAGATTTTCTCACTCATGAGCTCCTAAGGAGCCGTTGACACGGCCTTCCAATTGGCAGATGATTGTATTGAAAATTCGATCATCAATGGGTCCCCTTTTTTTAGGAGGTTGTATGAATAGGTTGAAAAATTCTGTTTTAGCCGCTGTTGTGGGAGTGTGGGTTATTTTATATTGCAGTCACTCGGTGTGGGCGCAGGCAGGAGGGCATGCCAGTGTCGGGTTGGGTCACGGCGAGGAGGGATATCTCCACCTTGAAGAGATGATCAAGCACTTGGAATTTGGGCTTAAAATGCCTGATGCGAACTCAGGTTTAAAGATGCATGGTGGGGTGGCGCTTCAGCACGCGCGGGAGGCTCTCAAGCACTATAATGAAGCGTTGAAACATGCTAATGAGTCGCTCGGACGTTCTGCTCGAAATCCTATGATGGACGGTTCCGGTGGGGGGGGGTATTCGGGTAACGAAGGATCGCATTCTCACGAAGAAGGCTCACACTAAGTCTAAGTCGTCCTGAATGATATTTAAGAACCGCTGTGCCGTTCTTGTGGGTCATTTTCATTCTTGGGGTGTGATCTGCTTCTGAGGAGTATCGAGTTCCTATCGGTGGGGGATAGCTTCCATCTGTCTACGAAGATGGTCCATTAAATGGTAATATTTCGGTAAATCAGCATATATTTGGTCTGTGGTTGAGCCAGTGGACCGTTCCAATGTATTTGTATAATCCTTTGCCATCTTCTTCCAGCCGGAATCATTTTTTAACCACCGGTGGTTCACCGTCCACTCGAAGCAGGAAGCGTCGTCCGAGCAGGTTGTGTTTTGTTCTTCCGCAAAGGCTCGGATAGTTTTGATTGCGAGGTCGTAGGTGAGACTGAAACGTTGCAGGGCCGCCTCTCGGTAGTACTTTGTATCTTCCTTTTCCAGCGCCTCCTTGAACCGGGTTAAGGACCAGTCAAAATGAGTCAGTACGGCCTGGGGTGGGGTTGGAATAGACATTGTTGTAAACTCTCTTAACATCGCATATGGCTTACGAAGGACTATAGGATATCCTTGTTTTGCCTGAAGCGGTGGAAAATTTCCCAATTATCAATTTGAGAGGTGCAGGTTGCAAGAAGGTTTTTGCAGACGTAACTTTGAAATTTAATTTAAAAAATGGTAATTTACGTGGGCCAAAACGCCTAGTTAGTATTTGATTGCAAGGAAGACATGACTGGAAAGAATCGTTTTGTTCTTGGTGGAGATGGTGTGGTGATTGATGCCGAAACCCGCCTGATGTGGACGCGCACGGATACCATGAATGACCTTGAGAAATGGGTCAACTACTTGGACAGCGTAGATTATGCCAGAGAGCTCAGGGAGAAAAGATTCGCCGGATTCGATAACTGGCGCCTACCGGCCCGCGATGAAATGGCGACGCTCTTTGATGAAGGGTTTGTCATCAAAGACAAGTTTGAGAAGGATATTCACATCAGTGACTGTTTTGCAACGGGCGGTGGATTTTCCATGATTGCGGCGCAGGTTCCAGGACGTATACGTACCTGGGTGTTTAATCTGCGCACTGGAAAATTTGACCAGCCCGACGGATTATGGACGCTTTCGGAGGCTGCTCGCGCCGTACGCACGATGGATTCAGGCGAACCGCTTCATGCTGGCTGACCATTTTTTGGTAAAGAAAATCTTTAGTTGGGTTTTCTGTATGGGAAGCGGGTTTTTCCAAAGCGATAAATTTTAGTTTAAATGAGAAATCCCCACCGCTCCGATTAGAGCGTGGGGATTTTCATATTCGCAAAATGCAAGTCAAGTACGGTTGGGATCATGGAGCTGAATCAAAATCCAACCCCATGATTTCTCACGCGGCGTGAAAAAAGAAAGGCAACCCTTCCCCCCCAAATGCATGAGCAGTTTATACGCCTTGTTTATCAAGAAGATTGAGAGTTAAAGTTAAGCTTATTCGTAACAGATGTCAACAGGTTTTCCACAAGAAGTCTGCTGAAAAAAATAGTTCTGCCTTCCAGTTCTGATAAGTTCTTGAAAGGTTTTTTTACCAGCCCACGCAGTCATTAATTTGCACCGGCAAGTATTAGATGTGATTCGAGTTCCCATATGCTGGATATTTCAGTATATTTGGCTTGTGCATAAAGAGCCCAGAGTGTTAGTATCCCAGATTCATAAACCCTGAAAAAACAATGGATAGATTTAAATATATTCTAATCTGCGGCGCTTTCATTCTGTTTCAAGCCTGTTCTGCTGAGGGGCCTCAGGTTTCCCCAGAATCAGTTCAGGAAGATTTTTTTGAATCCGAAATAGGGGGGGGGGAGGCATTCCAATTCGAGTCAATCTCCATTGCCCCTGAGGATCAGGAGAAGGCCAGCCGGGCTCCCGAAGGTATGGTTTTTATCAAGGGTGGGTGTTTCACAATGGGAAATAACTATGCACAGGTGGACGAATCGCCGGAGCATGAGGCTTGTCTGGACGATTTTTACATGGATAAATACGAGGTGACCCAGAGTCGCTGGGAAAAGCGGGTGAAATTCAATCCCTCAAAGTTCACCGGATCCGACCTGCCCGTTGAGCAAATCAACTATTACGATGTTCAGGAATTCATCAGTAAATCGGAAGGGCAATGCAACCTGCCCACAGAAGCGCAATGGGAATATGCCGCTAGAGGACGGGCCGAGGCGCGTTATTTCTGGGGCAATATGATGAATGACAAATACGCGTGGTTTGAAGATAATTCCGGTGGAAAGACACATCCGGTCGGACAAAAAAAGCCCAATCAGTTCGGGTTGTATGATATGGCAGGGAACGTTTGGGAATGGACCAGTGACTGGTACGACGCGGCTTACCAGCGAGGCAAGCAGAGTAACCCGACAGGCGTGCCTGCAGGTGATTTCAAGGTGATTCGTGGCGGGGCATTCGACTCATCCGCTGGGGCATTGCGCATTACCAATCGTACCTGGATCCACCCCAGAAACCGCATGTTTCCTAAAGTTACCACCTTTGGCCAGATCATTAATGAAATTTATAACTTTATCGGATTCCGTTGCGTTCAACCCGTCCCCCCCCCGGCTTCTGTTTCAACCTCAAAAGAGTAGTCCAATCAACCTTGGGCCCAGTGACGAGGCCGACGCTCGCAGTAATCGCACGCGCAAAAATAACCTCGGGAAAAATCTTCCTTCCCGCGAGATCTCGAGTCTCCTCCCTTGCCCGCCTTTTGATACCTAAGGTTTTAAAATAGGTTTTCCTATTTTTAGCATCTTTCCGGTGAAAAGCTATATACCCTGTAATCTTGTCCGGGGTTTTGCTGTTGGGTTATTGGCACTCGTTGCAGAGGCCAAGGAGATCCAGCTTGTGAGAGGTAATGATGAACTTGTTGTCGGCTGCCACTTTTTCCTGAAACTTCTCGATCAGAGGGTGGTTGAACTCAATGATCTTGCCGCATTCCGTACAGATCATGTGGTCGTGGTGGCTATGCATGTATCGGTGTTCATAGCGCTTTTGTCCGTCCCCAAAATCGAGCTCTGAGGCGAGGCCACTCTCGGTGAGGAGTGCCAGCGTGCGGTACACCGTGGCTAGCCCGATTTTCGATTCGGCTGACGAAACCATGTTGTACAATTCTTCCGCGCTCACATGGTTTTCGCATTCTGTAAACGCTTTGAGTACGGCCCGCCGTTGGCGAGTTATTTTAAGCTGGTTTTGGGTAATGTAACCTTCCAGAACTTTTAATTCTTTACTTGCCATTGCTTAATTTCCAAAAAATAGTTCTGAACATTCTAGCAGGGGACTTCTGCCACATTGTTGAGATACAAGGGATGCACCAAAGGATTCAAACCGTTTTTTTCAGTTGTTTTTTAATTTCTTCTACACAGGTCTCGGCGGGAATTTCTACCTGGCCTCCGTCCGACATATCTTTCAACTGGTATTTCCCAGACTTCATTTCGTTTTCCCCCACGATCAGGGCAAACCGACAGGCCAATTTATTTGCCTTGCGCATCTGGCTTTTCATACTTCCGCCATCGTAGTCTCGCTCAACGAAAAAACCATCGGTGCGCAGCTTGTGCACAAGCTGGAATCCGTGTCTTTGTGCTTCTTCACCTAGGCACAGGACAAAGACATCGGGGCACTTTCCTGTTTTCCCAATTTTGTCGAAAGGAACCACTGAGATGAGTCGTTCCAACCCCAAGGCAAATCCAAAACAGGGAGTGGGCGGGCCTTCGAACTCTTCGACTAGCATATTGTAGCGTCCGCCGCCACAAATCGCGTTCTGCGCCCCCAATTCGGCGGAGGTCACTTCAAACGTCGTGTGCGTGTAGTAGTCGAGCCCGCGCACTAGCTGGTGATTCAAGTCGTAAGGGATATTCGTAGAATCTAGAAGCGACTGCACTTCGCTGAAGTGACTCTTGCATTCGCTGCACAGATGATCGGCGGTTTTGGGGAGCTTGGTAGCGATTTCCTGATCGCGTTCCACCTTGCAGTCGAGGACGCGCAGTGGATTCTTCTCATACCGTTGGTTGCAGTTGTCGCAAAGGTCAGACAGATGGCGTCGAATAGAGTTTCTGAGCACCTCCCGGTATTCTGGGCGGCATTTGGAACATCCCAGGCTGTTGAGTTGCAGCTTGAGCCTAATAAGGCCCAGCGTTTGAAAGAAATCCATCAGCATAATCATCACTTCAGTATCAACGGCGGGATTGTGTGATCCCATCGCTTCTACGCCAATCTGGTAAAACTGCCGGAAGCGTCCGGCCTGAGGTCTTTCGTAACGGAACATAGGGCCCAAGTAATACAGCTTCAATAGGGCCTGTGCCGCGTACATCTTATGTTCGATGAAGGCGCGGACCACCGATGCCGTTCCCTCCGGCCGCAGGGTCACTTTTTCACCGCTACGGTCCTCGAAGGTGTACATTTCTTTTTCGACAATATCGGTAGTTTCGCCAATACCGCGGGAGAACAACTGGGTTTTTTCGAAAACCGGTGGACGAATCTCTTTGAACCCATACCGCGCAAAAACGGTATGAGCCGTGTTTTCCACCCACTGCCACTTTTCTATTTCGTTAGGCAGAATGTCTTTTACGCCTCGGATAGCCTGGATTTTCATAAGAGCAATCTTTTATTCCCCGCCCTGTTTCTAAATTGGGGCGCGAGGGCGTAGCCCTCTTTAAATGGGCAGAAGCAATTCATGGATAAAATAACGCAAGGCAATTCTGCTCCCGGATTTTTTGGTATTGCAAGACTAGTTTTTTAAAAATTCTTCCGCTGCTTCGACGTCGAAACGGCTGCCGATATATAGGGGCACGCACTGGTGAATGTTTGTGGGAGCGATGTCGAGAATCCGTTCCCTGCCAGTGGAGGCCCGGCCTCCGGCGTTCTCGGCGATGAAAGCCATGGGCCCCGCTTCGAACTCGAACCTTAATTTTCCACTCGGATTCTTTGCGTCGCTGGGGTACATAAATATTCCGCCTTTGAGCAGGTTGCGATGGAAGTCGGACACAAACGAACCAACGTAACGGGCCTTGTAGGGTCGTCCCGAGGCCTTGTCCATTTTCTTCAAGTAAGATACGAACTTTTTCTGTTTATCTTCCCAATTTTCAGTATTTCCTTCGTTGATGCTATAGATGTTTCCTCGCTCGGGAATCCGGATATCCGGGTGCGATAGAATGAACTCGCCGAGGGAAGGGTCGAGAGTGAATCCGTGCACCCCGTGCCCCGAACTGTACACGAACATGGTACTGGAACCGTAGACCACGTACCCGGCGGCTACTTGATCGGTCCCTTTCTGCAGGAGATCTTGGTCAGTCACCGTGTCACCCAGACTTTTCTTGCGGTAGATAGAAAAAATCGTTCCGGTGCTGACGTTGACGTCAATGTTTGAGGACCCGTCCAGCGGGTCCATCATGAAGACATACTTTCCGGCTTGCTCTGGGGGGATGATGACCGGATTTTCCATTTCCTCAGAAGTGATGGCACATACTGTCCCCGACTTGCTAATGATGCTGAGAAAGGTGGAATTGGCCAGGTCGTCCAGCTTCTGTACTGCCTCGCCGTAGACATTTCTGGTTCCGGTAGCACCCAGAATGTCTCCGCCGATGCCGGCTTTATTGATCTCCAAGGCGATGATTTTTGCGCCCACTAGGATCCCGTTTATCAGGCTGGCAAACTCGCCCGTGGCTCCGAGAATTTTTTTTTCCTGTTGTTGAACGTGTTGAACCACGGTAGTTTGCTTCATGAGATCAAGTGCTTGGGGGGACTTAGTGTTTGATCAAGCCGGCTGATTCTACATCATATTGATTGGGACGGCAATGGGCGTGCGGTAGATTTACCCATCAGTATGATGTATTATAACCAATTGAAATTACTCGGTAAACTCATAATGAATGAACGTATTCGGGAGTACATCGATTATTTGAAAATAGAGAAGCGCCAGTCTCCGAACACGGTGGTGGCGTACAGGCGTGATATGGCGCGCTTTGCTTCGCATTTTTCGAAAGACAAGCTGGAGACGGTAACCACGCGCGATATTAGATCGTTTCTGCTCAAATTGCGCGAGGACGGGCTGGCCTCGTCCACGGTGGCGCGGTACCTTTCTTCCATAAAATCCTTCTACAGGTACTTGTTCACTGAAAACCTGATTCCGGAGAATCCAGCGGAAATTTTAGAATCTCCCCGCCCCTGGCGTAAGCTTCCGGACGTAATGTCAGTGACTGAGGTGGACACGCTTCTAGCTGCGCCCGACACGGGGACTCCTATTGGACTCCGTGACCACGCTATGCTGGAGTTGCTCTATGCAACCGGACTCCGTGTTTCAGAGCTTGTAGCGGTGAAAGGGAGCGACATGAACTTGGAGGTAGGGTATCTGCGGTCGCTGGGTAAGGGAGCCAAGGAACGGGTGGTCCCATTGGGAGATGCAGCACGTGAAGCGGTGAACTTGTACAAGCTGAAGGGACGTCCGGCTCTGCTTAATGGGCGTAGCTCCGCCGAGTTATTCGTGTCTCGGCGCGGAAGACGGATGACCCGTCAGGGATTTTGGAAAATTCTCCGCCAGTACACCGTCAAAGTGGGGATACGCACCCTGGTGTCGCCACACATGCTGAGGCACGCCTTTGCTACACACCTTTTAGAGCGGGGCGCCGATTTGCGGTCGGTTCAGCAGATGCTCGGACATTCGGACATTTCCACCACGCAGATTTATACCCATATCCTTCAGGAACGCATGCGCGAGGTTCATGACCAGTATCACCCATGGGCCTGAGTGTCCTATATTTTTCTTGACTGCACCCCATAAATCAAGCTAACATCCGTGAAATCCTGCCTGATGGGTCTATCTATTGGATTTCTAAAGGTTTCTAAAACTTTCCTCTTTCCAGTGGATCGCTGTCATGGTTTTCAATATTGATGAAATCGGTGACGAAGGTCTGAATTTTAAAACTAGGAAAAGGAAAGAGCATTTTTGTATTGACCAGGCGGATTGTTTTTTAAATAAGGACGTTGAGATTTTCGGGGTGCTGACCCGGTTGAACGAGGAGATTTTTCTCACTGGGCGGGTGAATACAGTATTGGGTCTCAACTGTTCGCGGTGCTTGGAACCGTTCACTCACCTGGTTGAAACCAAGCTGAAGGCTCATTTCGTTCCTTTGGGTGATAAATCTGCTTTAGCTGGGGAGGTTGAGTTACACGCGGCGGATATAGACACCGAGTTTTACGAAAATGACAGGGTCGATCTGACTCAGTCGGTGCGTGACGGGATTCTTCTAGCCGTTCCCGTCATTTTTTTATGTCGCGAAGATTGTAATGGGCTTTGCTCCCGGTGCGGTGTAAATTTGAATCAGGGCTCCTGCAGTTGCGCGAAGGAGCCACCGATTGATCCTCGATTGGAAATTTTGAAGACGTTAAAAGAAAAATTCAAGTAAGGATGACTAATGCCAGTTCCAAAGAAAAGAACATCTAAGTCGCGACAAGGGCAGCGTAGGGCACACGATAAGCTTAGTGCGCCGTCGATGAGCGAATGTCCGCAATGCCACGAAATGCGTGCTCCGCACCACGTGTGCCCCCATTGTGGATTTTATAAGGATAAAGAAGTGATGGAGATCGAGGCTATCTGAGTCGCTTGCCTTGCTTTTCTATCATCCACTTCATCCCCGACATAGTATGCCCAGTCAATTTTTTGATATGTCCGTTCAACCTGGTGAGCGGAGATGGTTTTCAGTTTTATTCCCTCAACCTATATCCAAATATTCAGGCTTATTTTAACCCTGAACCATTCCTGCTTGACGGGAGCTCCGACTTAAATGAAGATTGCGGTTGATGCCATGGGAGGGGATCACGCCCCTGGAGTCGTCGTCGAAGGTGCCGTGCTTGCGGCCAGGGAATATGGTGTTGAAATTGTTTTAACAGGTATATCCGGCCAGGTGGAGGCGGAGCTATCCCGGTTTGACGACCACATGAAACTCCCCATTGAGGTTGCACATGCCGAAGACGTGGTTGAAATGCACGAGTCCCCCGCCAAGGTGCTACGGAGCAAAAAGAAGTCTTCGATCAAGGTTGGCCTCGAACTGGTTAAAAGCGGTGATGCCGATGCGTTTGTTAGCGCGGGAAACACAGGGGCGGTTCTTGCGTTCTCCACATTCACCCTTAGGCTCCTCAAGGGAGTTGACCGTCCGGCCATTGCCATTCAGTTACCAACGTTAAAGGGTCCTGCCATCCTTCTTGATGCAGGCGCTAATGTGGACTGTAAAACCCTCCAGTTATTTCAGTTTGGAATCATGGGCCATTCCTTTGCTAAGTATATTCTTGGTAAAGAAACGCCTGCTGTGGGATTGCTGAGCATTGGGGAAGAAGACAGTAAAGGCAACGAAGTCACGCGGGAAACGTTTCGGATGCTCAAGAATAGTCACATCAATTTTATGGGGAACCTAGAAGGGAAAGAGGTTTACCGTGGGAATGCAGATGTCATTGTCTGCGATGGATTTACTGGTAATGTCGCATTGAAGATCAGTGAAAGTCTAGCCGAGATGATCGGAACCAATCTCAAACAGCTTTTCCATGCTAGTTGGAGAACCAAGCTCGGATATTTTTTTCTTAAGTCACATTTCATGGAATTCAAAAAATCGGTTGATTACTCCGAAACGGGAGGCGCGCCACTCCTTGGCGTGAACGGTGTCTGTATCATCGCGCATGGAAGCTCGTCTCCAAAGGCGATTAAGAATGCCGTTAATCGTGCTCGTGAGCTGGTTGAAAAGAGGATGAACGAGCATATCCGGGACGATATTGAATCCAATCTTGAAGGAAGCAAGGAGCCCTTCTGGAAGCAGATTAAAAAAATGGCTTTCCCGGCGGGTGAAGCTGAAAATCTTAACGTTTCTTCTGACAGAATAGAGTCACCCCCCAAAAATAAACCCACCGAAAGTTGATCGCTAATTTTTTGAATGAATAAATATACCCAGTACAAGGCCGAAGTAGCGGGTACGGGCATGCATGTGCCCAAGAAAGTCCTCACCAATTTCGATTTGGAAAAAACACTGGATACGTCTGACGAATGGATTCGCACCCGTACAGGTATCCGTGAACGGCGGATTGCTGGAGAGGGGGAGTCGTCTTCGACTCTGGCAGCACAAGCTGGAAACCAGGCGCTCAATTCTGCGGGGGTTGCTCCGGAAGAAGTCGATCTCATCATTGTTTGCACGTCGACGCCGGATATTCTTTTTCCTTCCACCGCCTGCTTCGTGCAGAAGGAAATAGGCGCGGTCAATGCAGCCGCCTATGATATCTCGGCAGTGTGTTCCGGGTTCGTATTCGGATTGTCTATCGCCGAGCAGTATTTGAAAAGCGGACGTTATCGCTATGTTCTTGTGATTGGCAGTGAAACCAATTCGCGCATTGTGGACTGGACCGACCGTTCGACATGCATCTTATTCGGCGATGGAGCAGGAGCCGCGCTGCTGAAGCGCACTGAGAGCGACGGATCCGGCGGATTGCTCTCATCGCATATTTATTCTGACGGCGGGAAGTCTGACCTCATCATTGTTCCCGGTGGTATCGGTAAAACGGGAGTTTCCTGTAAATCGGTCGAGGCGGGAGATTATTTTATTAAAATGCTGGGTAATGCAACCTTCAAGGTTGCCGTGAAGCGTATGGTAGAGGTTTCACAGGAAGCACTGGAATTCAACGGATTTACCCATAAAGATGTGGATCTGGTTGTGCCACATCAGGCTAACCGGCGTATCATGGATGTGGTGACCGAAAAGCTGGGTATCCCGGCGGATAGGATTTTTATAAATATCGACAAATATGGAAATACTTCAGCTGCATCGATTCCGATTGCGCTTCATGAGGCATGGGGTGAGGGACGAATCGCTCCGGGAAATCTCGTCCTACTTCCAGTAATTGGTGCGGGTTTAACCTGGGGCGCGGCATTGATCCGATGGTAACGAAAACCGCATTTCTTTTTCCCGGACAGGGGTCGCAGTATGTGGGGATGGGAAAAGAATTTTATGATGCATCCTCCGAAGCTCGCCGGATATTTGAGGAGGCGGGTGAGGTGCTGGAATTGGATATCGCGAACCTTTGTTTTAATGGTCCGGAAGAGCAGCTAAAACTTACTGAAAACGCTCAGCCTGCACTCCTAATCCACAGTACAATAGCCTTGAATCTGTTGAGGGGAAATGGTATTAATGCCGTGCTTGCGGCGGGGCACAGCTTGGGTGAATACTCGGCCAACGTCGCGGCGGGTTCCGTCCGTTTTCGGGATGCGGTACGGTTGGTTCAGCTTCGTGGGCGGTTTATGCAGGAAGCGGTTCCCGTCGGGGTAGGAGGTATGGCGGCAATTATAGGGATGCAAGTGGATGACATCCGCGAACTGTGTGGCCGGGTTTCTGTTGGAGAACGCCTTGTCCAACCTGCCAACTTGAACAGCATGGAACAGACGGTTATCGCCGGGCATTTGGAAGCCGTGGAGGAGGTTTCGCGGCTGGCTCGTGAGTCTGGTGCCAAAAAGACTGTCATGTTGCCCGTCAGCGCCCCCTTTCATTGTCCCTTAATGAAACCTGCGGAGATCAGGCTTCAGAACGAATTGGAACAGACCGAGTTTCTGGGCCTCGATTTTCCGGTAGTCTGTAATGTTGATGCCCAGCCCACTACTGAAGGATCACGGGCTCGTATTGCAATGGTAGAGCAGGTTTGTTCTCCGGTACGGTGGGTTGAGACTATGCAGTGTCTGCTTGATCAGGGTATTGATGCGGTGGTTGAGTTGGGGTCCGGGAAAGTGTTGTCCGGACTTATGCGGCGGTTTAATAAAGAAATTAAGTGCTTTCAGGTGGGGGACCCGGATTCGCTCCAGCGAACTGTTGAAGCATTGCGTTAGATGTGACGATTGAGAAATTATTATGGAGCTTAAAGATAAGGTCGCACTAATCACCGGAGGCGGACAAGGCATAGGGCGAACAGTAGCGGAGGAGTTGGCTCGGCTTGGCGCTCACACGGTTCTGGCGGATATCAATCTTGAAACCGCCGAAAAATCTGCCGAAGCGATTTGCAAGGATGGGGGCTCTGCCTCGGCCACCGTATTGAATGTGGCCGACGCGGAAAACGTACAACAGGTATTCGATTTGGTGGCAAAAAACATCAAACCCATAGACATTCTGGTGAACAATGCGGGTATCACCAAGGATGGGTTGATGATGCGAATGAAGGAGGCAGACTGGGATCGGGTGCTTTCAGTTAACCTGAAAGGGAGTTTTCTGTGCGGTCAGCAGGCGGCCAAACAGATGATGAAACAGAGGCAGGGGGCCATTGTAAATATTGCATCCATTGTGGGTGTCATGGGTAATGCTGGTCAAGCCAATTATTCCGCTTCTAAGGCGGGATTGATTGGGCTGACCAAGACTATGGCTCGGGAACTTGCTCCCAGAAACATCAAAGTCAATGCCGTTGCTCCCGGTTTTATCGATACGGAGATGACCCGTGTTCTTGATGAGAAGGTTCGTGAAAAGTTGGTCGAGCAGATTCCTCTGGCACGTCTCGGATTACCTCGGGACATTGCCCATAGCGTTGCTTTTCTTGTTTCTGACCGGGCAAGCTACATTACCGGCCAGGTTATAAATGTTAACGGTGGCATGTTGATGTAATACCTTTAAGGAGTCCTACTATTATGTCTGTTGAAGAAAAGGTTAAGGAAATCATTGTAGATCAGTTGGGAGTGGATGATAAGCAGGTTACTGCGACTGCCTCGTTTATTGATGATCTGGGTGCTGATTCACTTGATACGGTGGAACTTGTTATGGCACTCGAAGAGGAATTCGATATAGAAATTCCCGACGACGAAGCGGAGAAAATTGCCAAAGTTCAGGACGCGATTGAGTATATTAAAAACCGCACGAATTAAACAAACTGGGCTTGAGGTAGCGTCCTGATGAAAAGGCGTGTTGCAGTGACCGGCATGGGGATCATTTCTCCGCTGGGTATCGGCATTGATGAGAACTGGGCGGCGCTCTGCAATGGTAAATCTGGAATCGCCCCCATTACCAAGTTCGATACAAGCTCCTTTCCCATTCAAATCGCCGGTGAGGTCAGGGGGTTTGATCCGCAGCAATACATAGGCCACAAAGAAGTCAAGAAGATGGATATATTTATCCATTATGCCGTGGCCGCGAGCCAACTTGCGCTCAAAGATTCTGGGTTTGAAATCACAGAAAAA
>Ga0207990_1001050_pt1 | contig 14838 bp, 12 predicted proteins | sample ETNtaG_8_FD_185780 | JGI IMG/M metagenome (GOLD analysis project Ga0207990, IMG submission 185780) | Marine microbial and viral communities from oxygen minimum zone, Eastern Pacific Ocean - ETNP201406SV75 (SPAdes) (version 2) | ecosystem: Environmental > Aquatic > Marine > Oceanic ...
CCATGGAACCGGCCGACTGGCGCTCGTAGCAAAAGGAGTCCATGTCGCGGACGACCGGGTAGCCGATCTCGTTGTTGGTCTCGGCCAGGATGTCGATGGGCCCGACGTCGGCCATCTGGTGGACTGTCGGTACCAACGGAATCGTGGCCCCGGCCATGTTGGCGAGGCGGTTTGACCAGACCCCGCAGGCGATCACGACATACTCGGTGGAGATGGTGTCCTTGTCGGTGACGACGGCACTTACCGTCGTCACCCCACCGTCGCCCTCGACGGTCTCAATGTCGAGTACCTCGGTGTTGGCAAAGACCTGGCATCCGGCGGTCTCGATTGCCTCCCTGCGCATGGTGGTTCCGGTCTCGAGTGAGTCGACAACCGAGACAGTCGGGCAGTAGAAGCCACCCAGGATGACGTCGTCGTTGATGAACGGGACCAAATCCCTCACCTCTGCGGGTGACAGCAGGTACGCCTCAATCCCCCATGCCTTGGCAGAGGTCATGCGTCGCCTCAGTTCCTCCATTCGCTCCTCGCTGCGGGCGACCTCGATTCCGCCGGGGTCGACCGAGAGGTCCATGTCGCGGAACTGGTTGGCGCTCTGCTCACCGAGGAGAGCCATTTCCTTGTTGTGGTCGACGGGGAAGATGAAGTTGGATGCATGGCCGGTGGATCCACCCGGATTGGGCAGGGGCCCCTTGTCCACGAGGACGATGTCGGTCCACCCCAGGCGGGCGAGGTGCCCAACCAGACAACTTCCGACAATGCCTGCGCCGATCACGACGACGTTGGCGCGGTTCGGGAATTCGCTCATTGTGTGCTCCTTCGCAGCGGAGGTCGGCCGGTCTGGGCGACCCCGGGCGTGTGGTTGACACCGTCGACACCGTCACCTGAAGCGATGTCGACGTGTTGGATCGGGAGGCTACCTGTTTTCGGCATGGTATTTCCACGAAGTGGGAAGAGATTATCTCCAGGCTGAAGGGCGCTGTGGCCGCTGGAGCCGCGACTAGGTTGCCGCCAGATCGACCCTGACAGTGGTCACAGTACCCAGCCGACCGTGGGAGGCCACATGCCCGACAACGCCAGTTCAGGTCACTCCCCCCAGCGGGTGCTCGTGACGGGTGGAACCTCAGGAATCGGAAGGGCCATGGTCCAGGCATTCCTGGGCGACGATGCGATTGTCCACGTGGCCGATCTGGCCGACCAGCCACCCGATGGTGCTTCCATGACGCCCACGGACGTCTCCGACGAGGGGTCCGTTGACGAACTCTTCGAAGCAGTCGAGGAACAACTCGGTGGACTCGATGTGTTGTGCAACAACGTCGGGATCGCAGGACCCACGGGCCCGATCGAGGATCTCGACGTGGGCGACTGGGACCTGACCATGGCGGTCAACGTGCGGTCCATGTTCCTGATGTGCAGGCGGGCAGTTCCCCTGTTGCGACGGGCAGGTGGTGGCTCGATCCTGAACACCTCGTCGACGGCAGGCATCACCGGCTACCCGATGAGGTCACCGTACGCGGCCTCGAAGTGGGCGGCTGTAGGACTGGGCGCAACGCTTGCAATGGAACTCGGCGAATTGGGCATCCGCGTGAACACGATCTGTCCGGGATCGGTCGGCGGAGGCCGCATGGACCGCGTCATCTCCGCAGAGGCCACCGCCACCGGCACGAGCAGGGACGAGATCAGGGCCGGCTACGAGAACCAGGTCTCGATGCGGACGTTCGTGGATGCCGAGGACATCGCCGCCATGGCGGTGTTCCTGGCCTCACCTGCGGCACGCTTCGTCAACGGCCAGACCATCTCGGTTGATGGCGGGCTCGAAACGCTCCGGAACACCTGGCGCACCTGATCCTGTCGCTGGTTGCCCCTCAGCCGGCAACGATCAGGGCGACCGCCGAGACTGCGCCAAGCAGCCCTACCCCCTGCCACCATCGCATCCGCTCATCCCGGAAGACGATTCCGCAGACCACGGTCACGGCCGCGTACTGGCTTCCCGTGACCGTCACCGGGGCAAGGTCACCGTGCTGCAAGCCGTAGACGAAGAACATCGCACCGATCCCACCCCAGATTGACCCGTGGACGATCGTCCGAAAAACCGCTCGGGTCGGGAACACCGGCTTTCGCAAACCGATGCTTGTAGCCGCCAGGACAGCGAACGCGACCGCCCGCTGGGCCATAACCGGCCAGAAGCCGCTGGCGGCGCTGAGCTGGTCGAGCATGATGAACATGCACCCGTACCCGATGCCCGCAACCAGCCCGAACGAGAAGCCACGTCGTACGTCTCCGGCGAGCCGGGGGCTGACGGTGATGAGCAGCACCGACACCATGCCGAGAACCATCCCGGCAACGACCGTGATGGTGGGAACCGTTCCCCGGGCCAGGTCGACCACCACGGGTAGCGCCACCCCGATGACAGCTGCCGGAGGGGCAACGACCCCGGCGGTGGCTGAGACATATCCCAGATAGAGAAAGCCCAGCGAGGCGACGGCGATGATTCCGGTCAGCGCCCCGATGAAGATGTCGGCGGCGAGCCACTGGCTGTCCATGACCAGTGCTCCCACGGCTGACACAGGGATGCCCACGAAGAAGAAGGACGCCAACGTGAGGCGTACTCCCACACGGTCGGCGGCACCGCGGGTGAGGTGGTCTCCCACCCCGATGCCGACGGACGCGACCGCTCCGTAGACGGCAGACATGCTCAGTTACCCGATGGTGAGCACATTGTCAGGCAACCCGACACCTGCCTTTCCCCTCAGGCCTCGTGGTCATGGCCGAGGGCAGACGAGATCGCCGCCGCGGACGCAACGACCTGCCCGGCGATCACGTCGCGCATGGTCGCATCGGGGAACCGGTAGCTGGGGCCGTGGACGTGGACGGATCCCACGACAACGCCGCCGCTTCCAAAGAGCGGTGCTGCCACCGAGTTGATGCCCTCGGCGAACTCCTCCTCGGTCCAGATGTAGCCATCGGTGAGGACTTGCTCCAGGCGCTTCCTGACAGCGTCGGGGCTTATCACCGTGTCCGGCGTGTAGCGCTCAAGGCGCCGGCCGAGGTAGCGGTCCACCGCCTCGTCGGGCCACTGGGCCAGTACGACCAGACCCGCTGACACGATGTGCATGGGCAGGCTGGTGCCGGTCCAGTCCCTGACCTGCACCGGGTGGGCACAGTCGACCTGTTCCACGTAGTGGACGTCGTAGCCGGCCGGTATCGAGATGCCCACGGCCTCGGCAACCAGATCCACCAGCTCGACCATGAACGGCTGGGCCACCGCCAACAGACTCTGGGAGGGATCAACGCTGGACGACAGCGTCACGAGGGTGGGGCCGATGCGGTAGCCGGTGCCGTCAGTGACCCGCTCGATGGCACCGACTCCTTCGAGGGTTCCGAGCAGCCGGGCAACCGTGCTGGTCGGAAGGTCGATCCTGCGGGCGAGTTCGGTGATTCCTGCCGGCTCGCCTGCCAACTCCTCAAGCAGCCCGAAGGCCCGTTCGATGCTCTGGACGGTTCGCACTCTTGTGCCTCGTGTCTGGTGGTCGAAAGGGCCACGATAGCGGTTTTCCCGCATTGTGGGAACCTGACCACTAATGGTGGACCCGGATTCCCGCGATGAGTAGAGTTCCCGCATTGCAGACCCTTCCCACCTGACGGGACCAGATTCTGCAGAAGAACAGAAACATGGCCCGGTCGCCGACCAGGCGGCCCCGAGTCCCAACGGAGCGACGAACCATGGCAGAAGACGAAACCATCGACGAGGAGATCGATCTGACCAGCCTGTCCGACGAGGACCTGGTCAGCCAGATGCACGACGACCTCTACGACGGCCTCGCAGACGAGATCGCAGAGGGCACCAATATCCTCCTCGGCCGCGACTGGGGTCCTTCAAGGGTCCTGGACGAAGCCCTGGTCGAGGGAATGCGGATCGTCGGCATCGACTTTCGCGACGGGATCCTCTTCGTCCCCGAGGTGCTCTTGTCAGCCAACGCAATGAAGGCCGGGATGTCGATCCTGCGACCACTACTGGCCGAGACCGGAGCCGAACCAATCGGCAAGGTCGTCATCGGAACCGTCAAGGGCGACATCCACGACATCGGCAAGAACCTGGTCGGCATGATGCTTGAGGGCGCCGGGTTCGAGGTGATCGACCTCGGCATCAACACCGACGTCGAGGAGTTCCTCGGAGCTCTCGACGAACACAAGCCCGACATCCTCGGCATGTCAGCCCTGCTGACCACCACGATGCCCTACATGAAGGTGGTCATCGACACCCTCGAGGAGAAGAGCCTCCGTTCCGAGTACTCGGTGATCGTCGGCGGGGCACCCCTGAACCTGGAGTTCGGCGAGGCCATCGGAGCCGATGCCTACTGCCGGGACGCGGCTGTCGCAGCAGAGACCGCCCAGCGCCTCATCGCCGAGCGCCGCGCGGCAGCGGCCTAGGCAGTGCCCCGCCAGACCGGGGCCGCCAACGGGCGAACCCTGATCATCGCCTGCGGGGCACTGGCACGGGAACTCCTCAAGGTGGTCAGGGTCAACGGCCTCGATCAGATCGACGTGGAGTGCCTCCCAGCCTCGTACCACAACACACCTGCCCTCATTCCAGATGCCGTAGAGGAGCGGGTCAGGTCGGCCCAGGGTCGCTACAACCACGTGTTCGTCGGATACGCCGACTGCGGAACCGGTGGCCGCCTGGACGCCGTCTGCACCGAACTCGGCGTCGAGCGCCTCCCGGGCGCCCATTGCTACGAATTCTTCGCAGGATCGGAACCTTTCGGCGAGATTCAGGAGGCCGAGATCGGGACCTTCTACCTGACGGACTACCTGGTAAGACACTTCGATCGCATTGTCATAGCCGGCCTGGGCCTTGACCGGTATCCACAACTCCTCCCCGACTACTTTGGCCACTACACGAGGCTGCTCTACCTGTCCCAGACCGACGACCCGACCCTCGTCGAAAGGGGAAGGCTGGCCGCCGAACGTCTTGAGCTCCGCTACGAGGTTCGTCGCACCGGGTACGGCGAGTTGGAGACGAGCGTCGTGCACCTGGGTAGTCCGACGACTACCGACCCGATCTCCGGCACAACTGCCTCCCCGGCCAGGGTGACCTGACCCGATGGCTGCCAAGCTCATAACCATCTACTGGCGCGACATCCCTGCACAGGTGACCGCTCAGGCCGGCAGACACCGTGAAAAGGCCCTCCTGGATGCGCGGTTCCAGCGTGCAATAGACCGTGCCGCAACCGTTGCAGGCCTGACCGAGACGAACGACTACGTAGCCGAATGGCGGCGCAAGGCTGTTGAATGTGGCGCTGACATGGCAGCTGCAGTGGCCGCCGAGGCAAGCCGGATCAACGACGCCTTCCCACCTGAGAGGCTCGAGGGTCTCGTCTGGTCCGGCGGGCTCGAGAACTGAACAATCGACACCTAGCGGGCCAGTGCCCACGATCCCCGTAGGAGAACAGAGATGACCGACACCGTCTTGAGCTCAGCCACCCGTGAGGTGGCGATCGGCTTCGGCCGACCCTTTGTGATGATCGGGGAACGCATCAACCCGACCGGCCGAAAGCTCCTGGCCGAGGAAATGAAGAACGGAGACTTCAGCCGTGTCGAGGCCGATGCCATCGCCCAGGTGGAGGCAGGTGCACAGATGCTCGACGTGAACGCGGGCATCCCCCTCGCTGACGAGCCGGAGCTCCTAGCCCGTGCGATCACCCTCGTCCAGGCGGTGACGGACGTACCAATCTCGATCGACTCGTCGATCATCGAAGCCCTCGAGGCGGGGCTCGCCGCCTACGAAGGCAAGCCGCTGGTCAACTCTGTCACCGGAGAGGGCGAGGTCCTCGAACGGATCCTTCCCCTGGTCGCCAGGCACGGCGCCGCAGTCGTCGCCATCTCCAACGACGACACCGGCATTTCAGAGGACCCGGACGTGAGGTTCGAGGTTGCCGCCAAGATCGTCCACCGGGCAGCGGACCACGGCATCGCGGCCGCTGACGTGGTGGTCGACCCACTGGTGATGCCGATCGGTGCCATGGGTACCGCCGGTCAACAGGTCTTCGCCCTGGTCCGACGCCTACGCGAGGAACTGAAGGTGAACACCACCTGCGGGGCATCCAACGTCAGCTTCGGCCTTCCGAACCGCCATGCCGTGACCGGCACCTTCCTCTCAATGGCGATTGCCCACGGTATGACCTCGGCGATCATGAACCCCCTCCACGCAGAGGTGAAGGCCGCCGTCCAGGCCGCTGACGTCCTTGCCGGCCACGACACCGACTGCGCCACATGGATCCGCCTGAACCGCGACCCCAGCGCTCCGGTGCGCGAGCGCCGCGGCGGTCGCCGCCGCCCACAGGCCTGATCCTGAGCTGATGGACGACCCTGTCGATGACCACCTCGTGGTCTTTACGCCTTCGGGCCACAGGGGCCACGTGCCTGACGGCACCACGGTGCTTGATGCGGCCCGGAAACTGGGTGTCGACCTTGATTCGGTGTGTGGAGGTCGAGGGATCTGTGGGCGATGCCAGGTTGAGCCGACATTCGGCGAGTTCGCCAAGCACGGGATAGCGGCCACCAGGGGCCACGTTTCCCCCCGAGGACCGGTCGAGATCGACTACAGGGGTCGACGTCCGCTATCGGGGGACCTACGGCTCGGCTGTGCCACCGAGATCTGGGGAGACCTGGTCATCGATGTCCCGGCCACAAGCCAGGTCCACCGCCAGGTCATAAGGAAAGAGGTCGACCTGGGCGACATCAGGCTCGACCCCGTCCTCGTGCTCCGCCTGGTCGAGGTACCGGACGCAGAGGAGAGGCCCGCCAACTGGCTTGCCGACTCGCTTGCCGTGCAGTGGGGGTTGGCAGGCATCGAGGTCGAGGGTCGAGCCGACGAGGAACTTGGAAAGGCCCTTGCCGCCGGAGCGGAAACCGTGACCGTGGCCGTCCGGGACGGAAGTCGAGTTGTCGCTGTCTGGGAAGGCCTGCGCGACCGTGCCCTCGGGGTTGCAGTCGACGTGGGCTCCACAACCATCGCCGGACACCTCTGCGACCTGGCAACCGGCGAGGTTCAGGCCACCGGCGGCGCCATGAACCCCCAGATCAGGTTCGGTGAGGACCTCATGAGCAGGGTCTCCTACGTGATGATGAACCCGGGAGGCGAAGCCGAGTTGACGTCGGCCGTTCGTGGAGCACTCGACACGCTTCTGGGGGAACTATGTGAGGCCGCCGGGGCGACAAGGGAGGAACTGCTTGAGCTCGTGCTGGTCGGGAACCCGATCATGCACCACCTGTTCCTCGGCTACGACCCGACCCCACTCGGAACGGCGCCGTTCACCCTCGCCACCGAAGAGGCCATGGACGTTCCCGCCACAGAACTGGACCTCGGCACCCACCCGGCCGCCCGCGCCCATGTGTTGCCGTGCATTGCCGGCCATGTCGGTGCTGACACCGCAGCGGTGATCCTGGCCACGCGGCCACAGGACCAGGCGGGTGTACAGCTGGTCGTCGACGTCGGCACCAACGCCGAGATCGTCCTCTCCGGAAATGGTCGTGTCCTTGCAGCCTCCAGCCCCACCGGCCCCGCATTTGAAGGAGCCCAGATCAGCTCCGGCCAACGGGCCACACCCGGAGCGATCGAACGGGTCAGGATTGACTCCGCAACCGGAGAATCCCGGTTCAGGGTGATCGGCAGCGAAACCTGGTCCGACGAACCCGGTTTCGACGACGCCGTAGCCGACACCGGCATCACCGGGATCTGCGGCTCCGGGATCATCGAGGTCGTTGCCGAACTGTGGCTTGCAGGGTTGATGGACTCGGACGGCATGATCGGTGGCAGCGGAACCAGGACCTCTCCACGCATAGTCGCCGAGGGCCGCACATGCTCGTACGTTCTCCACGATCCCGGAACCGACGAGGGTCACCAGATCCTCGTAACACAGAACGACATCCGTGCGATCCAACTGGCGAAGTCGGCGCTGTATGCCGGCGTCCGATTGCTCATGGACCACCTCGGTGTCGACCAGGTCGACCAGATAGGGCTGGCCGGGGCCTTTGGCAGCCACATCGATACGGTCCGGGCGACCGTGCTGGGACTGATCCCGGACTGTGATCCGGACAAGGTCGCCTCGGTGGGAAATGCTGCCGGAGCCGGTGCGGCGATGGCGCTCCTGTCCGGGGCGGCAAGGGTGGAGATCCAGGAAGTCGTTCGGCGTGTCGAAAAAGTTGAAACAGCCCTTGAACCATCGTTCCAGCACCACTTTGTGGATGCCATGGCCATCCCCCACCGCACGGCTGACTACCCGGGTCTCTCGACGTTGATCGAACTCCCCCCACGTACCAATACCCCAACTGGAGGCGGCAGGCGCGAGCAGCGTCGGCGAACGGCCGAGCAGAACAAGGAGACACCGTGAGCCAGGAGTGGCAAGGTCGACGCAGTGGCGGTCGGGCGGCCCGACAGGCCGAACGCTCCTCGCCGTCGACCGAGGTCCAGCCGTACCTGACACGCACGATGGCACCTGTGGAGATCGTCTCCGACGAGGGCCTCGAGTTGATCGAACACAATGCCGACACCATCCTCGAAGAGGTTGGCATGGACTTTCGCGACTACCCGTCTGCGCTGACCCTGTTGAGCGAAGCCGGGGCCGAAGTGGATGGCGAACGGGTCAGGTTCCCCCGTGGCATGTGCCGAGAAATCGTGACCGCCTCGGCACCCTCCACCTACACACACCATGCCAGAAACCCCGCACGCAGCGTCCAGGTGGGTGGTAGTGCCACAGTGTTCGCTCCCGCCTACGGGGCACCGTTCGTGTTTGACATCGACCAAGGCCGTCGCTACGCGACCATCGAGGACTTCAGGAACTTCGTGAAGTTGGCGTATGCCAGCCCCCACATGCACCTCTCTGGCGGGACTGTGGTCGAACCGGTCGACATTCCGGTGCCTGAGCGGCACCTCGACATGGTCTATTCCCACCTCAGGTACAGCGATAAGCCGTTCATGGGTTCGGTGACCGCTGCCGAGCGTGCCCAGGACTCGATCGACCTGGCGAAGCTGGTGTTCGGCGATGACTTCGTTGCCGGAAATACCGTCATGACGAGCCTCATCAACGCCTCGTCGCCGATGGCCTGGGACGCCATGATGCTCGGAGCCGCAGAGGCCTATGCACGCTCGATGCAGGCCACGATGATCAGCCCGTTCATCCTTGCCGGAGCGATGGCTCCGGTGACCGTTGCCGGTGTTGCAACCCAGACCCTGGCCGAGGCACTGGCAGGAATGGCTTTCGTCCAGCTCGTCAACCCGGGCGCTCCCGTGGTGTTCGGCTCGTTCGCCAGTTCCATGTCGATGCAGACAGGCGCGCCGACGTTCGGGACACCGGAACCAGCCCTGGTTCTGTACACGGTCGCTGCCCTGGCCCGTCGTCTGGGGGTGCCATTTCGATCAGGTGGCAACCTGTGTGCCTCAAAGGTGCCTGATGCCCAGGCTGCAGCGGAGAGCATGGCGACCTTCATTCCGGCTCTCATGGGTGGAGTCAACCTCATGCTCCATGCAGCCGGTTGGCTTGAGGGTGGTCTGGCGATGGGTTACGAGAAGTTCGTCATCGACGCCGACCAGTGCGGGCTGGCTGACAAGTTGGTTCAGGGCGTGGACCTGTCCGAGAACGGCCAGGCGATGGATGCCATCCGAGAGGTGGGGCCGGGCCAGCACTTCCTGGGCACGGCGCACACCCTGGCCAACTTCGAGACCGCCTTCGCACGGTCAGATGTCGCCAACAACGACTCGTTTGAGCAGTGGGAGGAGGAGGGCAGTCTGGATGCCGCTCAGCGGGCGAACGGAATCTGGAAGCAGACTCTCTCCGACTACGAGGCACCAATCCTCGACGATGCTGTCGACGGGGCGATGTTGGACTTCATGGCCCGCCGGCGGGAGAGCCTCCAGAACGCAGCCGGCTGACCGAGCAGGTGGAGTGGAGAAGCCCCCGGTCGCCACAATCCCACATCGTGGAAGCCTGTCCCGAGGTGTGGGCATGAGCCACTGGCCGGAAGTAGGCTCCCGCCACCGCGAACACACCTGAGACAGAGAAGCGAGAGAACAATGACGTTCCCCTCCGATCTGGAGATAGCCCGCAGTGCCGACCTTCTACCGCTCGGCAAGATCGCCGCCGACGCGGGCATCCCCGACGAGTTCCTGGAGCCATACGGCGATGGAGCGGCCAAGGTCAAGTTGGGCGCAATCGAGGCAATGGCAGACCGGCCGAAAGCCCGGTACGTCGTGGTATCGGCAATCACCCCGACACCGCTCGGCGAGGGAAAGACCACGACCACGGTCGGCCTCGGCCAGGGCTTCTCACACATTGACAAGAGAGCCACGATCGCCATCAGGCAGCCGTCAATGGGCCCGACATTCGGCATCAAGGGCGGAGCCGCCGGAGGCGGCTACAGCCAGGTCGTTCCCATGGAGTTGTTCAACCTGCACCTGACAGGTGACATGCACGCCGTCACAGCCGCCCACAACATGTGCTCAGCCATGCTCGATGCCCACCTGTTCCACGGCAACGACCTGAACCTGAACCCACACAGCATCACCTGGCGGCGCGTGCTCGACATCAACGAGCGGGCACTCCGGAACGTGGTCGTGGGACTCGGCGGAAGGCTTGACGGAGTGCCCCGTGAAACCGGATTCGACATCACCGCCGCATCCGAGGTAATGGCCGCCCTGGCACTGTGCACCTCGCTGGCAGACCTGAGATCTCGAATGGGCCGCATCGTCGTCGGCTACGACACGGGCGGTACCCCGGTGACAGCCGAGGACCTCCAGGTGGCCGGCGCCATGACGGTGATCCTGAAAGAGGCCATCAAGCCCAACCTGATGCAGACCCTCGAGGGCACACCGGCGCTGGTCCACTGTGGGCCGTTCGGAAACATCGCCACCGGCAACTCATCGATCATCGCCGACCAGATCGGCATCCGAACCGGCGACTACCTCCTGACCGAGGCCGGCTTCGGCGCCGACATGGGTGCCGAACGGTTCTTCAACATCAAGTGTCGCATCTCGGGCATCGCCCCAGATGCGGCCGTGCTGGTAGCCACGGTCCGCGGGCTCAAGGCGCACTCAGGGAACCACCGGATCATCGCCGGCAAGCCCCTACCAGAGGCGCTGCTGGCGGAGAACCCCGACGAGGTCCACCAGGGCGGCGACAACCTGCGCAAGCAGCTGGAGAACATGGCGGTCCACGGCGTGTCACCCGTCGTCGCCATCAACGCCTTCCCCGGCGACCACGACGGCGACATTGCGGCAATCCATGAGATAGCCGACGAGTACGGCGCCAGGGCCGCAGTGTCCACCCACTTCGCCGACGGGGGTGCCGGCGCCGCAGACCTCGCGGCCGCGGTAGCCGAGGCATGTGAGGAGCTAAGCGAGTTCGCCGTCCTCTACCCCGACGCGATGCCCCTGCGAGACAAGATCCGGACCGTCGCAGACAAGATCTACGGAGCCGACGGAGTCGACTTCTCAGCCCAGGCCGACAAGCAGATCGACACCTACGAGGCCAACGGCTTCGGAGATCTGCCGATCTGCATCGCCAAGACTCACCTCTCGATCTCCTCGGATCCCGCGCTCAAGGGCGCACCCACCGGCTGGCGTCTACCCGTCAGGGAGGTTTGGGCCAGCGTCGGCGCCGGCTTCATCTACCCGATCTGCGGAGACATGCGGACCATGCCAGGCCTCGGAAGGTCGCCCGCTGCCGCCAACATCGACATCGACGACAACGGCGAGATCGTGGGACTGAGTTGACGACCACGCAGGACTCCACCCCGGTACCGCCAAAGGAACCGAAGGGTCGCCGATCCATCAGGTCAAGGAGCGACCGTGATGTCCACAGGCGTCTGCTCGAGGGCATGACCTTCGAGCTGATCCCACTCGGGAACCTTGAGGACCAGATCCGCTTCATTCCGACCGGTTCAACGGTCTCGATGACCTGCTCCCCCGCCAGGACGGTCGAAGACACCCTCGACCTGTGTGAACGACTGGGAAGCTACGGCTTCGCCACCATTCCCCACATTGCAGCCCGGATGATCGAGGGCGAGGCCCACGTGGACCAACTCGTCGCCCGAATAACCGGGCTCGGGATCAGGAAGGTGTTCGTCATCGGTGGCGACGCCGAGCCGCACGGCCCATTCACCGACGCTGCCGGTTTTCTGCGCTCATTCCTGGGCCGAAAGCCCGACATCGACGTGGTGGGCATCGGTTCCTACCCCGATGGACATGGCACCATCCCAGATGACGCCCTCGTAGACGCCCTTCTGGAAAAGCAGGAACTCATCGCCGAGGCTGGCCTAGAGGGATACATGTCAACCCAGATGTGCTTTGACCACCAGAAGATCGGGAACTGGCTGGTGGAACGACGCGCCGCTGGCGTAACCCTTCCCTGCTACCTGGGGGTACCCGGCGCGGTGGACCGCACACGGCTCCTCACCATCTCGATCCGCCTCGGCATCGGCCACTCGGCCCGCTACCTGAAGAAGAACCGCTCATCGGTCATTCGGCTGCTCTCGCCGGGTGGCTACAACCCCAACAAGCTGATTGGCCCCCTGTCGAAGAGGGCAGCCGATCTGGACATCACAGGCATCCACTGCTTCACGTTCAACGCCGTTGACACCACCGAGGACTGGCGCCAGAAGGCGCTTGCAGGCCTGAAGCACTGAGACAACCATCCCACGGGACACAGCTCGGGATCCCGGATGGAGTCTTGAGGCCGGAGTTGGGTGAGAATGGACCTGCATGACCGATGCACCCTCGTGGAACCCGCTCGACCCCGACTTCCTCAGCGACCCCTATCCCCACTACGCGCGCCTGCGGGCCGAGGACCCGGTCCACCGCACACCGCTCGGACCGCTGATCGTCTCCCGCTACGACGACGCCTTCCAGGTCCTACGCGACCCGACAACATCCGTGAGGCGCTCCAGTAGCCCCGAGGAAATCCCCGAATACATGGAGCCGCTGGAGAAGAGGCGAACGGAGAGGGCGCCCTCGATTCTGGGATTGGACCCACCTGACCACACCAGGCTCCGCAAGCTGGTCCAGCGCACGTTCACGCCCCGGTCCATCAACAACATGAGGACCCAGACCGAGGCCATCGTCGAATCCCTCCTTGACGAGCTGGCAGGCCACGAGACGATCGACCTGATCGCCGACTACGCGTTCGTGGTTCCCTTCACCGTCATCCACACGATGCTGGGCCTCCCAGAGGCCGACACCGCCAAGGTGAGGAAGTGGTCCGGGGCCCTCACCCAGACCCTTGAACCGTTCCTCACCCCTGAACAGGTGACCGCCGCGGTGGACGCCGGCCACAAGATGGACACCTACCTGACAGACGCCATTGAGTGGAAGCGGCGCGAACCGGCCGACGACCTTCTCACTGGTCTCATCCAGGTTGAGGAGGAGGGTGATCGGCTTGACAGCGACGAGCTTCTCTCCATGGTCGGCCTGCTGTTCGTCGCCGGCCACGAGACAACCGTGAACCTGATCGGCAACGGCACCCACGCCCTGCTTCGCCACTCCGACCAACTTGAGCTGGCACGCACCGGGCAGGTCGACGATGAGACCATGACCGAGGAACTGCTCCGCTACGACAGCCCGGTACAGACCTCAGGCAGACATCTCACACAGGACTCGGTGATCGGCGGCGTCGAGGTGGCAGCAGACGAGTGGGTCCTGACAGCTCTGGGCAGCGCCAACAGGGACGAGTCCTTCTGGGGAGACAATGCCTCAGACCTGGACCTGACCCGTAGCGACGCCGCACGACACCTCTCGTTCGGGAGCGGGGTACACCACTGCCTGGGCGCCGCCCTGGCCCGCATGGAGGGCGAGATCGCCATCTCCCGACTTGTCCGGCGGTTCCCCGAACTGTCCATCGCCGAAGAACCGACTATCAACCCCCGGATCATCCTGAGGGGTCGCGGAACACTTCCGGTCAGCCTCGGAACACCAGCCTGACCAATTGCCCGGCTAGCGGGCAGCCAGGCCACGAACCTGGTCCCTCGAAGGACACGCCACAGCGCAGAACGCCGCACCGGCCAACAACGTCACCGCCATGAACGTCCACGCCCGGTCGAATGCCATCAGGAATCCCTGGTCAGTTCCCGCCTGGAACACCGCTATCGCAATTGCCACACCGCTGGCAAAGCCAACCTGTGATGTCGTGCGGAGCGTGGCGCTGGCGGTGGCATACCGGGTGGTCGGTACCTCCTTGAGGCCCAGCGAGGCAAAGGTGGCGAACGAACAGGCCACACCGACACCGAGGAAGAGAGACGCCGGCAGCATGGCCCCCAGATAGTTGGAATCCATACCTACCCTCGTCAAGAGGAGCAGCGGGGAGGCGGCTGCCGAGAGGCTACCGATGACCAGTAGGTTCCTGTGGCCGACCCGATCCGCAATCGAACCCACGGGGCCACCGAGGATCGCCGCCAGGGCGGGGCCGGGAACCACCCCGAACCCGGCGGCCAGGGCCGACCAGCCCCACAACTCCTGGAGCAGCAGGGTGTTGAACAGGACTATGGCGATGAACGCTGTCCCAAAAAAGACCTGCCCGGTGGCAGCAGACCAGAAGGACCGAAACCGAAACAGCTCGAGGTCCAGAAGCGGGCGCGGGTGGACCATCGAGCGGTAGACGAGGACCCCTACAAAGACCAGGCCCACTGCTGCTGTGAGAAGGGCCAGACCGGACCGGTACCCCCAGTCGCCCCCCTGGACCACGGCCAACAGGAGTAACGCCACCCCCAGTGTCCCGGCGGGCACGCCGAGCAGGTCAAAGCGCCCAGTTGCCTCCGGGTCCCTCGACTCGTGGACGAATCGGGGTGTCAGGA
>Ga0207990_1001052_pt1 | contig 14803 bp, 11 predicted proteins | sample ETNtaG_8_FD_185780 | JGI IMG/M metagenome (GOLD analysis project Ga0207990, IMG submission 185780) | Marine microbial and viral communities from oxygen minimum zone, Eastern Pacific Ocean - ETNP201406SV75 (SPAdes) (version 2) | ecosystem: Environmental > Aquatic > Marine > Oceanic ...
AAGGTTGATCGGCTAGTGCTCATGCTTCAAAGCGCCATGGCCGCCAATGGAAAAGTGGGCCTGATGATGAACGTTCCCAAAGACAAAATTAATGCCATCATGAAAATCCTGCCACCCGGAAAGAAACCTACCGTCGCCGAGTTGACCGATCCAAAATGGGTGGACCTTTCGGTGATCCTCGAGGAGAAGCTCGTCCGGGAAATCGCACCTGATCTGAAACGCGCTGGAGTCGAGGATATCGTAGAGTATTCCCTCAACAAAATCATCTACTGAACCAGAAACCTCGGCGGAACACAGAGGGCTGCCGCGCCGGTTATGAAAAAAGACAATGCATTGCCCGAATCCGACCCCAGCGACACTCCAGAAGACCCGCCCCCCGAAGACACCAAACTAGCGCCCGAGGCAACAGACCTTTCTAAAAAGGAAGCTCAGGAAAAAAGCGAAGAACTCGTAACAGAAAAAAAGTCGGCCGGCGGTGGGGGGTTGTTACTCATCCTATTCCTCCTGATCACCGGAGGGGCCGGTTACTATTACGCTCAGAAAATAGGGGTCAGCATTCCCTTTCTTTCAGAGCTGAGAAAATCATCAGCTCCTGCCATCAAAGAGTCCCCCGCACCCGTTTCTACCCCATCTGAACCTACGACAACCGATTCACCAGCAAGCGTAATCGAACAAGACAAAGAAGACGAAACGAATCCAGAGGAGGCTGTGGAAATCCTGCGCAAGGAAATCCGGTCGCTCAAAGAAGAGCTAGCCCGAATGGAAGACCGGCAGCCTCCCGAAGAACTTCAGGACACAGCACAACCTATCGACGTTATAACAACGGAGGAGGAAAGCAAGGGAGCAACAGCGACGCCTGAAGAAAAAGAATTTGTGGAGCAAGAAGAAGAACCTGTTGAACCCCAGCCTGAAACGGAAATTGCCGCTACGCCCCCTCCGGACCCAACAACACCTAAAGAAGAACTGGCCCAAATGGAAGACCAGCAATCGCCCGAGGGGCCTCAAGACACGGTGCAACCTATTAACGGTGTAACAGTGGAAGAGGAAAGCGAGGAAGAAACGACGGCACCTGAAGAGAAAGAATTCGTGGAACAAGAAGAAAAACCTGTCGAACCCCAGCCTGAAATGAAAATCGCCGTCACGCCCTCTCCTGTCCCGGCAACGCCCCGAGAGAGTTCGCCGGAAGAGGGTACGCCGCATCAAAGAAGTAAGGAGGTTCAGGCCTACCTCGATTTCATCGAAAACATGGGCAACAAACTTTTTGATTGGGTCAGGAAAGGATGGGAAATGGCATGGGAGTTGGTTATGAGTCGCACCAGCCTTGGAAAAGAAAATGCCAGCCTGGCATCATCCGCATTCTCTCGTTAAGCGAAGCGGATCGAAATCTTTCCGGGGATGAGCCCGCGCTCATAGCATAAATCACGGAAATGAGCGAGACCCTCCTCTTCTTCTGCGCCGAGATCGTATCGAATCTTTTGTTTTAGGTAATCTTCACATACCCTCGGGTTTGCCCCCTCCAACCCCCTGTGTCCGCGCACAATCTCTTCTATCCGACTGCAACCTTCCAGTTTGACTTCCTGTATAAATTTTACCGTAGCACGGTCAATGGCGATCCCTGAGCGTACGGCCACCACGGCGTGGACGAAGGTTTTTCCGGTCTTCTTGAACCACTCTTCGCTGAGATCATAAATCGTGAGATTGGGCATGAGGATTGGCAATATCAGCGCCCTGTCACCGATGATGAGAGCGGCGTCGTGTTCTGCAAGCATGGTTGTAGGCTCGGGCAAAAAGGAATGAATTGTCACATCCGGCCCGAATTCAAACAGAATATCAAGGAGTGCCACCGAGGTTCGCGAGCGAATATCGACGGCAACCGATCGGATTTTATCAACAGGTTTTTGCGTGAGAAGTAAAACCGTACCTACCGGACCCCGCGAAGCAATGCACACATCGGGGATGAGTCGATAGGCGTCTCCCTCCCTCAGGTATTCGACCGAGGGGATCATGGCGAGGTCCAGTTCCCCCGCTTTGAGCCGATCTGCAAGCGCGGGAGGTGCGTCGATCACCATCCTAAGTCCGGCATCCGCTCCTTTTTCCGAAAGAGGAATCAGCAGGGGGCCGGCGTTGAGGAAATCGTGGATTCCGAATCTGAGTGGTCGTTGCGCCATAAGAAATAAAAAAGGGATGGAGAGAAATAGAACCTCCCCATCCCTGTAAAGAGTGATCAGCCAGTAACCAAATCAGATAAACAGCGGCGCCAATACCAAGGCAACAATGGACATCAGCTTGATGAGGATATTCATCGCCGGTCCAGAGGTATCCTTAAGTGGATCGCCCACGGTATCGCCCACAACGGTGGCCTTATGGGCATCCGATCCTTTGCCACCCAACTGGCCGCCTTCGACATATTTCTTGGCATTGTCCCAAGCGCCGCCGCCGTTGGACATAAAGAGTGCGAGCAAAACACCCGCCAAGGTAGCGCCCATGAGCATTCCGCCCAGAGCCTCAGCCCCAAGAAGAAGTCCTATAAAGATAGGCATGATGATGGCCACCACGCCGGGCAGAATCATCTCTCTAAGCGCAGCTTGGGTACTGATGTCGATGCACCGGGCACTGTCGGGTTTGCCGGTACCTTCCATGAGGCCAGGAATTTCGCGGAACTGACGGCGAATCTCCTCTACCATCTGGAAGGCGGCGACGCCAACAGAATTCATGGTCAGCGAAGCGACGAAAAAGGGAATCACGCCCCCAATCAATAACCCGACGACCACCTTTGCCGAGGTGATATCGATGCTCTCGATACCCGCTGCCTGCGTGTAGGCCGAAAATAACGCCAGCGCCGTGAGCGCGGCGGAGCCGATAGCAAATCCCTTTCCGATGGCGGCGGTAGTGTTACCGACCGCATCGAGTCCGTCGGTGATCTTGCGGGTGTCCTCGCCCAGTCCGGCCATTTCGGAAATGCCGCCGGCGTTATCGGCGATGGGGCCGTAGGCGTCGACTGACATGGTGATGCCTACCGTCGCCAGCATGCCCACAGCAGCCAAGCCGACTCCGTAGAGCCCGGCAAAAACCGAACCAAAATAAATGGCCACCGCCATGATGATGACGGGAATAGCACAACTTTCCAGCGCCACTGCAAGCCCGGTGATCATGACCGTAGCTACACCGGTCTTACTCGATTCGGCAATTTTAACAACCGGCGAACCTGCCGTGTAATATTCGGTGATGAGCCCGATCCCGATTCCGGCGAAACAGCCGAAAGCCAAAGCTGCGAACACGCCAGAGGGTAACCCCATGACTTTAATGATAAAGAATGCGACAAACAGCATCGCGCCTGCGCTCACAAAGGTGCAGTTGCGAAGTGCCGCCGCCGGGTCCATGTTTTCCAAAGTGTCCATCGCGCGAATGCCAATGATCGACGCAATAAGACCCACCATGGCCACGATGACCGGAAGCGCCATATACTCGAATTTCATGGTCGCCATGCCAGCGCCAATAGCGATAGTGGCGATCATCGAGCCAACGTACGATTCGAAAATATCCGCACCCAGCCCTGCAGTATCGCCGACACAGTCGCCAACGTTATCGGCGATGACGCCCGGGTTTCTTGGATCGTCTTCGGGAATACCCGCCTCGACCTTGCCCACAAGGTCAGAACCGACGTCGGCAGTTTTCGTGTAGATACCACCCCCAACACGGGCAAAGAGGGCGATCGAACTTGCGCCCATGGCAAACCCGCTGATAACGCTGGCCGAGTCGCCGCGTCCGAACAGCAGGAAGAGTCCGCCGACTCCCAAGAGTCCGAGGCTGGCGACACTGAGCCCCATGACCGCCCCACCATTAAAGGCAATATTGAGTGCCTTGGCCTGGCCGCCTTCGGCGGCAGCCTGCGAGGTGCGCACGCCGGCTGTGGTGGCAGCATTCATACCGAAGAATCCGGCCAGCATGGAACATCCGGCCCCGCAAGCGTAAGCCACCGCAGTCCAAAAACCGATCCAGAACCCCTGCTGGTAAGAAATCACAATCGTGAGAAGAACAAAAACACCGGCGACGAAATAACCAAGTATTTTGTATTCCCGTGACAGAAACACCATCGCCCCTTCATGGATGGCTTCTGCGATCTCCTTCATTTTTTCATTACCGTCGGGTTGCTCGTCGACTTTTTCAAAAATCTTCCAAGCGATGACCAATCCAAACAGGCCGAATACGACACTGAAATAAGAATAGTTCTGCGATATGTCCAGGGTAGCCATAAAAACGTAGGCTGCCATTGCGATGATGAGGAAGATCAACTCCCCTTTATACTCCTTTAGCATTCTTCGTTTTCCTCCGTTTTTTGATGATAACGTTCATTCATTTCCAGAAGCGTTTTTTCAACTTTACACACCGCTTCTTCAACAACCTCGTTCAGAGCCGAAGTCTCCTCTTCACTGAAAGGGGTCAATACATAATCTTCAATATCAGCCTGATTTTCAGGCCGGTCAATCCCAACGCGAACCCGGGAAAAGTGATCGGTCCCCAACCGTTCGGTAATGGACCGAACCCCGAGTTGACCGGCGTCGCCACCCTTGGTTTTTATTTTGATTTTACCCAGTGGTAGATCGATTTCGTCGTGAACCACGATAATCTGTTCGGGAAAAATCTCTAAAGCAGAAAGGAGTGCCTTTACCGCCTGACCACTCCTATTCATATAAGTCATGGGCTTGGCAACCATGACTGGTAATCCTTCTATCTCACCTTCCCCTAAAAGGGCTTGATGCTTGTGATCGGCGAGTGGAATCCGGTGTTTTTCGGCCAGGTTATCGATAACGAGATAACCGATATTGTGGCGCGTCAACTCGTAACGCGGTCCAGGGTTGCCCAGACCAATAATTAAAAACACAGCGGATATGATTAACCCTCTTTCTGAGTCGATTCTTCCTTCTTGGGAGCCCCCTCCTCTGCTGCCGCATCCCCGTCTTTCTCCTCGCCTTCCACCTCGCCTTCGACCGCTTCTTCCTCACCTTCCGCAGGCTTCTCTTCCTCGACCTTAGCGAGGTGCACGCTGGCAACAGCTTCAGTGGGGCGCTGCAATACTTTCACGCCTTCCGGAAGTTGCATATCGGATACATGAACCACTTGTCCAAGTTCCACACCTGACATATCGACGTCGAAAACCTGGGGAATGTTGATGGGCAGGCACTCCGCTTCCAGTGTTTTGAGAATATGGTTGACGATACCGCCCTGCTTTTCTCCGGGGGATTGACCAACCAGATTCACCGGAACACTGACCTTAACCGCCTTGTCAAGGGCCACTTCCAGGAAATCCACGTGCACATAAAGCTCTTTCAGGGGATGGGTCTGGGTCTCCTTGAGGATCACCTTGCGTTGTTTGCCCCCTTCCACCTTGAGGTCAATCAGCGCGCTCCGACCTTTATCATCCAAAACCTTAGCGAACTCCTTGGAACTGACAGACAAAGAAAGATTGTCTTTTAATCCGTAAAGGACAGCTGGGATTTCGTCGTTCCTGCGTAGCTCCCGAGCTGCTGACTTACCGGTTTTTTCTCTGATTTTCACACTCAATGCGTCAGACATTATTTACTCCCTCTCAATCGAATAAAGAACTAACCGAGGTTTCGCGGTTGATTCGCAAAATGGCTTCGCCTAGAAGAGGCGCCACGGATAGAATTTTGATTTTTGGATGGTCCTTCATACCGTCGCGAAACGGGATGGTGTTTGTCGCCACAATAGATTTGATCGGCGCATTGGAAATACGATCCAGCGCCGGTCCCGACAATACGGCATGCGTACAACACGCATGCACTTCCTTGGCGCCGGCTTCCATCAGAGCGACGGCGCCCTCCACCAGAGTACCCGCCGTATCGATCATATCGTCGACGATAAAGGTGACTTTGCCGGAAACATCGCCGATGATATTCATTGCCTTGGCTTCGTTCACCGTTTCCCGGCGTTTATCGATAATGGCCAAGCTCACGCCCAAGCGCTTGGCAAACGCCCTTGCCCGTTCTACACCCCCGGCGTCCGGTGAAATAACCACCATATTCTTCAGGTCTAAGCTTTGAAGATAGGGGACCAGTACCTTCATCGCAAAAAGGTGATCCACCGGGATGTTAAAAAACCCCTGGATTTGCCCCGCATGTAGATCGACCGTTAGCACCCGATCGGTCCCCGCCGTCACCAGTAAATCAGCCACCAACTTGGACGTAATCGGAACCCTAGGCTCACATTTTCGGTCCTGACGTGCGTATCCATAATAAGGGATCACCGCCGTGACACGTTTGGCCGAGGCACGCTTGAGAGCGTCGATCATAATCAACAGCTCCATCAGGTTGGTGTTCCCTGGAGAGCAGGTCGATTGGATGACGAACACATCGCCGCCACGGACATTCTCTTCGAGACGAACATAAATTTCGTCGTCCGAAAAGTCCTTAATCACCGTACGGCCGAGGTCAATATTCAGGTACTTACAAATATCCTCTGCCAGCTGGATGTTGGCCCGCCCAGAAAAAACCAGTGCCTGTCCGTTTCCGTTTTTACCCATATGAGTGTATGTTGCTTGGCCCTGAAATACTCTGTGCTCTTTGGCTGGGGCGGGAGGATTCGAACCTCCGTATGCAGGCTCCAAAAACCTGTGTCTTAACCGCTTGACGACGCCCCAATTTTTATTTGACGTACAGTGTTGTTCCCCTTCTCTGGGATCCTGAAATTCCTAAACAGACCCCACGCTTTGCACTCCCGGTTCATGTCCTCGGCCCAAACTATGAAGTCCGAACCATGGCCCGCATGTATTCAGTTCTGTTAGGAGAAGGGTTATGAAAAACTAAGGAACATTGGGGGTTCTTTTGATTTGACCACGTGCCCGTTATTCAACGTTTCCTGACAATCTGCCTCGGAATTACGGATAAGTCAGGATTTCCTCCGGTAAAAATTCGGAAAAACTTACAACAGTTTCCGTGACGATACGTTCCCAATCCCCCTTCAACTCAGCACACGCAGTTTTGGCTTGCTCCGGATCGTCAAAAATTCCAAACACGGTGGAGCCACTCCCGGATAATAGAACGCCCTTCGCCTTTTGAGCTTTGAGTTGTTCCTTGATTGCTTGGATTTCAGGAAACCTTTGAATTACAAGCGGTTCTAAGTCGTTATACAGCCATAACCCTAAGCAGGCGATGTCCGACTGGGATAGGAATTTCCGCAAAATGCTAATATTATTTTCCCGCTTTGTCAACTTCAATTTTAGGTTCTGATAGGCCCACGAGGTGGATACGGGGAATCCTGGGAACACCAGTAGAACCTGAAACTTAGAGGAGGGGGTAAGCGGCTCCAAGCGCTCACCGCGACCGGCCCCAAGTGCACAGGGCGCGGTTAGAAAAAAAGGGACATCCGATCCCAATTCGGCGGCCAGGGAAGCCAAATGACTCCGGCTCATTTTCAGATCCCAAAGCCGGTTGAGCCCCAATAACACCCCGGCGGCATTGCCGCTACCTCCACCGAGACCTGCGCCGGAGGGAATGTTTTTTTTCAACTGGATACGAACTCCCCGGTCTCCGGCTTTGCAGGTTTCCTGAAGCAAGCGGGCCGCCCGATAGGCAAGATTAGTGTCATCTGTGGGAATCCCCGGTGTATCACATTCCAACTCGATACCGGATGTCAGAGGTTCCAACCCCAATTCGTCGTAAAACGACACCATCTGAAGGAGAGTCTCCAGTTCATGATACCCATCCCTCCGCTTGCGATGGATGTGCAAACCCAGATTAATTTTCGCCGGGGTTTTTAAAGTTAATTTCATAAATTTCGTCTCAACTTTGTTTCATTCCATTGATGCCGGAGCAAAGTGGAACACATTGGGCCCAAGCCCCTGATTGATCACTGGGTCGGAGTACTTGATCGTGACGGTTTCGCCTCGATTACGAAGTTCGATAATGATGCGGTGGGCAAAGTCCCACGGACCCACCTTGCGGTAATCGTCCCAACGCACCCGGGACAGTTCGCGCACGCCCCTCATACGGGTTACCGTTTTCGGCAATAAGGTATAGGCATCGATTTCTATATCCACTCGTTCGTCAGTTCCGGTGTCGGTTGTTTCTAGGTGGTAAACCGTTTTGTCTGGGTTCAACCTGACGGCGGTAGGCTCAAGGTGGGTAAGCCGCGGAATGCCTCCTGAAAACACACGTATGTATTCTCTGAAATCGATACTTGAACCTATAAGCAGCCGCATTACATCCCAGACCTCTGGTTCGCGAATGATCCGTTTTTTTTCAGGATCGTACATGAAAATCCGCCCCCCTTCACTAATCAGCACCCCCAGACTCTGGCGGAATAAATTAAATGTGTCTATCCGGATGGCATCGTCCCCCCGAATGATCAGCGCCTGTCGAAACGACTGGTTCAAACGCTGCCCGAATATTTTTGTGCGCGCGAAAGTTTTTACGTCTCTAAAATTCGACTGTCGGGTTTCCAAATGCTGGAATAGGGAAAACAGCGGTGGAATTTTTGGTTCCGGTCGCGGTAAAACAGGAGCGGTCACGGTCTGGCAGGACAGGACAAATAAAATCAGAGCCGGCAGAACCCCTGCCCCAGGCATACGGGAAAATAGCATACGCATCGGATAGGTTTTCGTCGGGAGGTCTGGGTCAGTTGCGGTTCAGGAAGCCTTGCACTTTGTGGATCTTTTTTTTAAGATCCTTTGGGTCAGGTATTTCCCCTTTCGCACCCTCCATTTTTTCCAAGGTCAGAGAAAGAGCGTTCCTCCAAGCCTTGTTAGCCTTGGAATAACTCTTCAAAGAAAAATAGATATCGCCCAAATGGCTGTAAAGTACCGGATCGGGAGGGGTGTATACCATGGCTTTTTTCAGTTCTTCGAGAGCTCTTTCAGATTCTCCTCTTTTATAATAAATCCAGCCCAAGCTATCGTAGAAATAACCATTTTTTGGTTGAACGGAGAGCGCTTTCTGTAAGTGATTAAGCGCTTCATCCAAGGATTTCCCTTGGGTAGCGTACATGTAGCCTAGAAAATTGTGCGCGTTGGAATGTGTGGGATTGAGCTCGATGGTGCGCTTCATATTCTGAACAGCATTCTCGTACTGCCCCGCCCGCTCAAGAAGAGCACCCAACTCAAAATAATAGGAGTCTTTATTTTTGTTAAGAGCAATGGCCTGTTGCATCCTTGCAATGGCGGGGTCAAGTTGGTTGACCGAAATGTGAGCCAGAGCGAGCGAATGATAGAGGGTATCGTTTTGGGGTGCGGTTACAATCGCGTTCTGGAGCAAATGGATAGTCTCTCTAGGCTGATTATCCAAACTGTATAACCGGGCCGCATAGATCATCAGTCGTATGGACTGAGGGTTCATTTTTCTAAGAACTTCCAATTCGTCGATGGCTCTATCCACACGCCCGAGCATTTCATAGACACGCGAAAGAATCATGAGAATCTCTTTGGTCTGATCCCGGGATCGTACTAATTGAAATTCATCGAGGGATTTCAGATGAAGACCCTGTTCATAATAAATGGTGCCGATCTTCATGTGAACTTGAAGCGGGCCCAGCATTTTCTCGGCGGCGGAACGGTATTCAGCCGCATTGACATCCACCGGCATTACAGAAGTCGATAGGGCAGCCAGCCTCTCACGAATCTTCTTGTTAAACGGGTCAAGTTTTAGAAGAACCCTGTACTCCTTGGCGGCTTCCTCAACATTGCCCAGCTTCTCCCAAACCCAAGCCAAGTACTCCCGGGACTGTCGAAGGTTAGGACGCAACTCGAGAGCCTGCTCCAGGTGGCCTTTGGCTTCCCGCAGTCTGCCATAAAGAATGTTGGTTCTCGCCAAGTAGTGGTGCCCCAGTGGATTTGCGGGTTCGACCTGTGTCATTTTTTTATATATATCTAGGGCCAAATCGATCTGGTTGAGATGTTCGTGAACCGTCCCCTGAAGAAGATAGGCCCGGGATAAAGTTGGATCGGCTTGACTCACGCGTTGATAATGAGTGAGCGCACGCTCATATTCTTTACGCCCCACTAGGATATCGGCCATCATCATGTTGAGTTCAGTGTCATCTGGAAAATGGTGCAGAGATCTCTCTAGGGACCGATAGGCTTCGTCAATTTTCCCGGCCCGGAGCAGGTTCATCGTCAGTTGGCGATGAAGCGATGAATTGGTGATGTCAAATTCGACCGCCTCGCTAAAATGCCTAGCCGCTTCCTCAAACTGGTGCAAGCGGACTTCTTTCAGTGCCATCAAATAATGATAATAGGCACGCGGATCGCGGACGGCCCCTCCATCTTGTTTTTGAGTCAGCTTATCCACAGCTTTCACCGCATAGGAACGGGATAAATCGATGTCTCTCGACATTGAATCGGTCGGCAACGTCGAACAGTTAGAAACAAAGAGCAACATCACAGCAAGCGGCATAGTTGAGAATTTTGTGGCAATTCTGTCAAGAATGTCCTGAAGATTTTCATCCCTGACCATGGTTTTATTTCCTTGTGACTTCATTTGTCTCTGGGAAACGAGTCCTTTCCGCTCCGGAGCGGCTTCTCCGGCGGGATAGCCGACAGGACCTTCTTCAAAAATGATACAGTCAATCAGTTGGACACCCGCGCGCTGGTTGACCGAGGCAATAATTTTTTCCTGAATAGATTGCAGTGCCGGAAACCATTTCTGCTCGGAGACGGTCACATGTAATATTTTTCCGGACACCCTGTTGACCCGGGTCACGGTCATCAATTCCCTACCGACAATGAGATTCCAGTGAAAGGAGAGCCAATCCATTGCGTTGGAGGAGCCAGATCCAGTTTTGCCTAGAGAATCAGCCAGCACCGAACGAAGAATCTTCCATTGGCTGTTGTTCTGTCGGTTCATCTAGTCCTTCGCGAAACCCAGTAAGTCATTTGAATCCTCCCCCTATATTAGCTATATTAACTGGCGATATAAAGTTTAATTTTTATACCCCCAGTGCAGAAATTCCAGACTGAGAAGCCTTGTCACCCTAATCAATTTTGGCCTTTATGGATATAAAGAATCCGGCTCAAGTGCAGCAGTCCGAGAAGAAGATGTACCAGAGAGCATTATCCGCTGTTGGGGTCCCCGCCAGTCAACAATGATAATGTTCACATCCGCTTGGGTCTTCCAAATTTTGAGCGCCCGTCCTGCACCGAGAAAAAAGTTTAAGGGTCATTGAGCAAAAAGATTCGCTTGCGCAGGCTCTATCTAATTGAATTAATATTGACTCACACCATTAAGTTACCATTTTGCTGATGCGTTCACGCGCCTACCTTCCATCCCTCGGCCTATTGAGCCTGATTCTTTACTTTGCCCTAACGGTGCTATCGAAGGAGTTCAACTGGGGTGAGGGGTACGCCGATCGACCCATCCTCGAATATCTAGCCCTCTATTTTTCTCTGTTCGTTCTTTACGCGCTCGCCTGCGTCCATATTTTTAAAACCCCATGGAACCAAGCCACGTTCTGGATACTTGTCATTTGCGGCCTGCTGTTTCGCTCCGCAACCCTACCCTCGCAACAAATTCAGGAAGATGATGTTTATCGTTATCTGTGGGACGGTAAGGTATTTGCTCACGGAATCAACCCTTTTGAATATGCGCCCGAAGAAATCAACGACTATAAAATGTTTAAAATCCGCAACCCCGAATCGTTCCGGGCACTTTACGATGAGCGCAACCAAGAGGAACTGGCCCTGCTCCATGAATTGAAATGGGACAACGATACCGCTCTCACCTTCATGGAACGGATCAACCATCCGCATGTTGCTACCATCTATCCGCCGCTGGCACAGTACGTTTTTCGTCTGGTTCACCATATCCATCCCGACAGCATCCTTACCATGCGTGCTATGTTTCTGGTATTTGACCTGATCGCGATGGCGTTTATCGTTATGACGCTCCACGCGCTCGACTTGAACCGGAATTACAGCCTAGTCTATTTCTGGTCACCTCTCATCATCAAGGAAACATTCAATTCCACGCATCTGGATATTATCGGTATCTCCTGCCTTTGCGTATCCATTTACTTTCTGGTGCGTAAGCACATGGCGTGGTCGATTTTCTTCCTAGCGCTCAGCGTGCTGGGGAAAATTTATTCGGGGATCCTCCTCCCCTTCTACTTGCAACGATCCTGGCTGATCGAGCGCAAGAACGCCAAACCGGGCTGGACAGGTCCCGTTCTCCATTTATCCATGTTTTGCACGGTATTGGTTTTCGGCTATTTACCATTTGTAGATATCGGGTGGAAAGCTTTTGAAGGATTACAAACGTACGGCATCCAATGGCAAAGCAACGACAGCCTGTTCGCTCTTCTTCTCTATTCCCTGAACGACATTCTACAACTGGGCGGAAAAGTAATACCTGTTTTTGGCAACAGTACGATACTCGCCAAAGGCTTCGTGTTTCTTGTTAGTATTTCAGTAGTTTTTTACATGCTGATTCGAAAGACCCCCGATATCGACGCGTCCTTGGAGTGGGTGAAAAACCTTTTTATTACCATGGTTCTAGTGTTTTTGGTCAGCCCGGTACAGAACCCCTGGTACCTGTGTTGGAGCGTACCTTTTTTATGCTTGTTTCACTGGCGGTCATTTATTCTACTCACAGGGCTTGTTGGACTTTACTACCTTGATTTTTATTTCGACTATCAGGAAATTACTCAGTATTCCATCTGGATTCCATGGATTGAATACGCACCATTTTATCTCTACCTGATATGGGAATTGAAAAATCGGCCCGCTCAAGAAGGGGTCTTAAAAAACTGATAGTTTCCAAAAAATTATTACTATAAAAACAGCGGCTACCCCTTAAACCAAAACGGTAATATTTTTCAACCCTTGCAACAGTGGGGGGAAGGAGCTTGGCGGGGCTAGTTTTACTGTCAGACAACTTAAGTTTTACTAAGAAAAAATCCAAGTCAATTTTATTAAAGGCGATTTTTTCTCCGATTCGATTTACCTAGCTTCTATTTCAGAAAATTAACTTGTAGAACTCTGCGGAAGCCTGACTTGAGAGTAGCCACCGTAAATGCAGCCTCATTTTTTGATCCGATCCAACGATTTAAAGCAACTCCATAAAGGAACGCGCTATGGTAACCGAGTCTTTTTTGTGACGTCCCTTGCGGTCGATTAGGATCGCATCCATCCCGACGGTCTCCGCACCATGCGCATCGGCGTAAGGATCATCTCCGATGTGACAAGCGTCTTCCGGCATCACACCGCTTTGCTTAAGCGCTTCGGCAAAAATCTTTCCATCCGGCTTGGTCGACCCCACTTCTGCCGAAGCCAGGATAAAATCGAAATGTTCGGCGAGACCCGTACTTTCTAGAATAGTGTGAAGACGTGAATCCCAGTTGGAAATGACTCCCAGCACAATCCCCTCTTGCTTCAATTTATCAAAAATACAGGAGTCAACCACGTCATCAAAAATACGCCAGTGGTCCTTCCCGCAGAATGCGGTATAGACACGTTCAAAATAATTCTCGAAGTTGCAGAGCCCACCATAGGGCTTGAACACGCGAAATACGATGTCGTGCCAGAACCTTCTCTCTGCCGCTTCATTGCTTTGGTTTCCTAGCGATTCGACACCTCCAGACTCTTCCCACACGCGGCGGAACCGTTCATCCAACTCGTCACCCGATCCACGAAACCCAAACGAGCGTGCATGCATAGCATACACCTCTCCCACCGAAGGGTGCACCCGAAGGAGCGTTCCCCCAACATCAAAAAATACTGCCTTGTATCTGGAAAGCATAGGACACTCGCCTGTTAACCGAATTGCTCTTAGAAAACATTTTTCAATTATTATATTAGACCATGTTTGAATAAAGTTGAGTATGGAAGGGTTTAAAAAAATTCCGCCCCAGATAAAACCCATGGGGAATGAAGCAAAATAAAAGAAACTCAAACCTCTGAAACAGGAAAGGTGAGGGATTAATTATGCATTCCCTGAACCAAGTCCAAGAGTCTCATAAAAGCGATAACCATTGCGCTCAATATATAAAAATTCTATCCGAGTAGATTCGCTCTGAAATGTGCAAGGTAAAAGGGAAAGGTACGTTTAATATTTTTCGCGATTCTCAAAGAAGTAGGTCAGGGCTTCTTCGTAGTCTTCTTGAGTATCAATCTCAAAGCAACCGGACTCCCTGATCGACCAGGGAAGAAGGTCCACGTCCTTGGCAAAAGCGGTAAAAGGAATTTCCCATAGAGCAGTGAGGTACTTGGACTCGTTGTTTTCATACAACGCGATAAATTTTTTCACATCACTGGATGAAAGTTTGAAGAACCCGATTGCCTCTCCGCCGAAGCGGAATCGGGTCCTTTCATCCGGTGTCAGAGCTCGTTTGGTGATAAACGCCTCAATTCCACCGCTCGATTCTATCAGCACCTTAGCCGATTCTATATTGTCAACATCGGAGGAAACCAGAGCAAAAGAAGTCGGCGCCGACTGTTTAACGTACTCGACAAACGCCGAACGCGGATAAAGTACATCACCATCAAGAATGAGCGCGTCTCCATTGCAATGACGAAGACCCATGACCATGGACAATGTGTTCCCGGTAGTTAGGTAGGCGTCATTATCAACAAAATTATAGTCTAGACCCGGATTCAGGTTGTGGACATATTCCTTAACTGCTTCCTTGTTGTGCCCGACTACAAGGTGAACACACTCAATGCCCAAAACTTTCAGGCAGGATAAATGTCTGGAGAGCAGGGTTTCCTCGTTGAAGGGCAAAAGGCACTTATGAGGGAGATCATCGCGATTGAGACGCGAACCATATCCGGCGAGAAGTATAATCGCTTGCATAAAAC
>Ga0207990_1001059_pt1 | contig 14710 bp, 19 predicted proteins | sample ETNtaG_8_FD_185780 | JGI IMG/M metagenome (GOLD analysis project Ga0207990, IMG submission 185780) | Marine microbial and viral communities from oxygen minimum zone, Eastern Pacific Ocean - ETNP201406SV75 (SPAdes) (version 2) | ecosystem: Environmental > Aquatic > Marine > Oceanic ...
AAATGTACAAGATGGCTTTAGAAGGCAAATTGTACAGTAGATCAATTCCATAGAAAATGTGCAAACGCACACTTTTTTCTCTTTTATTATTTTAAAAAATACAAATGGTTACAGGGCTTCTGAATTCATTTTTTTAGATGCTATGTTTAACACACTATCTATAGTAGATATTACAATAACACCATCTCCACTTTTTCCTGTAAAAGCTGCATTTTCAATTGCAGAAACTACTTTTTCTACATCTGAATCATCCACTACTGTAATAATTACTGCAACTTTGTTATATTCTGCAACGATAGTCCCTGTTCCTCTTCCGGCTCTGATGATTTGTCTTTCACTGGAACCTCTTCCATTTCCTTCAAGAATGGAAAATCCTCCAACTAAATCATTAATTGCATCAGAAACTAATCCAATTTTTGTGGTTGGAATAGTTACCTCAATTCGTTTCATTTCCTTTTTTCTTGATGATCATTTAAAAGAGATCTCTTGATTTTCATTCAATTTTATGGTGCTTTAGGGTTATTGCATAATCCTCTGAGTTTTTTAATGTAGAAAAAAAATGAATTTATGAAAAGTGATGAAAAAAGATCACATAGACTTAACTATCTTTTAAAATGCTACTTGATCGATCCTCAGGAAAACTCTCTTTATCAAAGAGCTAAACAAATGGGTGTAACTGATTCTACTGCCAAAGACTATATCCGAACAGTAATTATTCAAGCCCAAAAAATCTATTCAAAATAAATCTAGTTTTTCTTATTGTCTTTATTTATGAAATGAGATATTCTTAGTAATCTTAAACAAGGTATTCATAAATAATCTATGTGAGAGAAAAAATACATGACTGATCCGTTATTTGATGATGTAAAGGCTCTATTGGAAAAGGATTTTGGAGATGATAGAATCCTAAAGCAAATTTCTAGGGCCTGTGAAAACAATGAGATTATTAGCAATTATGAGAGAAATTATGTTAAAAATTTAGCAGAAAAACATTTGAGAAAAAAACCTGAAATAACTAAATCTACTCCCTCAGTTGAAGAAAAAGAAACTGTTCCTGATGTTGTGCTGCCTGAAACTCCCTCTATTCAAAAAACTCAATCATTTCAACTACAATCTACAAGAACTGTTTCAACCTATTCAAAAAACTCAAAAATGTTGTTTGGAATAGGTGGCGGTATTGCTTTGGCCATTATTGTTATAGTTGCTGTATCTTTTAATGGAACTTCTGATGTATCTCCAAATGTTACTACACCCATTTCTAGTTCAAATTCTTTATCTATTCAAACTGATCTTTCATCCTATCATGAAAAAGATCTAATATCTATTAATGGAACTTCAAATATTTCTGGCTCTGTTAATCTATCCATTGAAAATCAAAATAATGAACTTGTATGGACTGAACAGATTTCTACAAGGGATAATGGTAACTTTTCTACATTGGCAATTGCTGGTGGTATCGGCTGGGAAAGTTCTGGTGATTATACAATTAAAGTTGATAATGGAAAAGAAACAGTTTCAAATTCATTTTCGTTTACTGTATAATTTTTTCAAATTCTTTCCAATGTGAATCAACCAAATCTCTTAGTTTCTCTACGCTGATTTCTTCCATGTATTCACGATAAACTATGAATTTATTTTGTTTACCTGAATCTTCACCATAAATATCACTAGTATTTTTTGGAATTGCCCCTGTCTTCCATTGATTCATCTCAAAAATCCATACAGTTGAATCTGGATTTGAAAAATCAATATCATCACACCCAATGACGTAAAGATAACATTTTGTTGCTTGATTTAATTTTTCATGTAGTTTTTCATATGCAATAATTTGCCCCTTTGCGATATTGATTTTATCATTATGAAATCCTTTGAATTCTAATATCACAAAACTTCCTTTGTGCTCAATTAGCCAATCAATATCAGTACCTCCTGATGCCATCATACCATGCACTATCAAATCTCCTAACACTTCTCTTCCACGCGTAAATTCCAATTCATCAAAAATCTTATATTTTGCTTTAGGACTTTTACGAACTATTTGATTTGATTTTTGAGAATCATCTCTATGCTGTTCTTTATCATAAATTGTATCAATCAAATCACTGGTTTCATTAACCATAAATTTTTGAGTCATAAACTCGATGATAAGCAAGTTTGTAAAATTTTGTAAAGTTCTCTAATTTTTCTTATTTATCTACAGAAAAATTCCCCATTTCCTCCTTTGTACAAAACAAAATATTCTTCTGGGTTTTTTCTATCTTTTTTTGCATTTAGGGCATCTTGATACATTTCAAAATGTTCAATTAAGTACAATTGATTTGTTGAATCTGAAAAATAGTCGGTACCAATCAAATTGAATCCTTTTTCAGGTGTTAAACGAATCTTTTCTTTTTCAAAAATATCTTCAGTCAATTTTTAATTTTAAAATTAAAAATCACTCATAAATCATTAGATCTTTTTCTTCTAATACTGAATGTAAGTTATGTACAGAACGATATACATCTGATTCTTTTTTTGCACCAGTACACACTAATTTTCCAGATGCAAATAACAATATCACCGTTTTTGGATCAAGCATTCTATGGATGAGGCCCGGAAATTGCTCTGGTTCATACATACTTCTTGGTAATGTTCGTGCTGCCTTTTCTAAGTGAATTTTTCCACCCAAATTAATTGCTGCAACAATATTTTGAACTGTAATTACTGCATCTTTTTTAATTTTGACTTTTCCTTTTCTTAATTTTTGAACAACTGTATTTACAGCTTTTATTGACATTTCTTCAGATTTTGCACCTGTGCATACCATTTTCCCTGTTCTGAAAATTAGTGTTGCAGTTCTAGGACTTTTTAATCTAAAAACTAATCCAGGAAATTGTTCTGGATGATATTCTGTATCTGGAAATTTTTCTGTGATTTCATTAAGATCAATTTTTTGGTCTACTGATGCAGACGCAACTACATTTTCAACACTAACAATAGGTTTTGTTTGAGGCATAACGACGGACTTTATATACTCCCTTTATATATACTAGTGAAAATTTTTTATTTTTTTTGATTATTTAGTGTCGTCCAATCCATTGATAACGATATTCCTCATCAATAATTTCTGATATGATTGATTTATTTTTAATTTTTGTTTGAGGTAAATCTGCATTAAAGAATCCTAATTGTCCTTTCCATGGAATTGGAATACGTAATGATTTTGGATTTTTCAATAGAAATCCAAAAGTTTTTCCCTGAAATTTTTTTGAAGACAAATGTAACTTTTGATCCATTTTAATTTCATCATTTGAATCATATTTTTTTACTTGGTATAGTTCTGCTTTACCGACAATTGCACCGGTGACTAGATTTTTTCCAATTTTTAGTCTTTTACAATCTTCTGTTCTAATTTTAATTGGTGAATGAATCAGAAACTCTCCTCGAAAATTTGTATTCCAATTTCTTAACTCAATACTTTTTTTACCTGAAATTATCAAATCAGCAAATGGTTGAGATACTGATAGACATTTCAAATTGTTATTCTCTAGCTATCTGAATATATTCTCCAGGATTTTTGCCTCTACCTTCCGGCAAATTTGTAATCCCTCCGTTCAAACTTTGAGTGATTATCCCTTTACTGGCTAATACTTGTGCCGTCATTAGAGATGTATTCCCTGCCATACATACTAACAATGATTTTCCTTTAGAGCCTTCTAGTTCTTTACTAAGATCTTCTGGAATTTGTTGAGTTGATAATAAATTATTGATAGTTGTTGCTTTTGGGATAGAAATTTTTGATTTATCTACACCTAATGACTTTGCAATCATTTCAATTCCTTCTTCACGTGGGGTATATTGAGTATGAACCCAAATAATTTTATCATAATCATCTGCTACTGATGCGGCGTCTTCTAGGGATATGTTCATTGGAATTTGTTTGTCTGATATTTGTTCGAAATTCTTTTTGTATTTTTCAATACCATCTGCTACCATAATTACAAATTTTTCATTCTTCCCTGAATTTATAACTTGTAATGCACAGTACAACTCAAGTGCCGTACTTTCTCCAATATCATGACCTTTATCTACAAAAAACTTGAGAAGTAGCTTTACCTTCTCATAATCTACTTCGTGCTCTGCTGCAAATGTATCTGGTTTGTATAGTTTTAATCCTGAAGCTTTGGCTTTTGTTCTAATTCCTGCAACATCTTGACCTGCTGAAGGAAAAACAACATGAATTGATTTCTTATCATATTTTTCAATCATATATTGACTCAAACCTCCAGAAGTCCCTCCAGTTCCAAATGAACAAACTATTTGATAATTTTCTAAAGAATCTTCTTTTTCATGTAATTGTTGATCAATTTCTGCGGCAGTGATTGTTTTATGAACCCCGATATTCAATTCATTTTCATATTGTCTTGGACAGAATAAATTATACATTTCTCCAAGTAATTTTGCTAAATTAATAATATCTTGTTTAGCCAACAATGATTCTATTTCTTCTATATTTATGTCGAAAATTTCAGGATTAAATCCTAGTTCTGATAATTGTGATCTTACATTTCCAGCTGTTGCCTTTGCAGCTAATTCATCAGCTTTGTTTTCCATTCCTGGTGCTGGACAAATATCCATATCCAAATCCATAATTCGAATATTTTCATTTCTGAGTTCTTTAAAGACTCCCTCTTGCAATCTTCTTGAAACCAGTGCTACTACGTTTATTCCTAATTTTGATAATTGTCCAAGAGCTATTCCAAAATTTCCAGAAGTGGCCTCAATTACTGTTTGATCTCCTTTTAACTTTCCAGAAATAATTGCCTCATGAATAATGTGAGCAGCTGCCCTTACTTTGATTGAACCACTTGGTAATGTGGAATCAAATTTACCATAAATTTTCAAATCTTTGTTATCAAGATCTAATTTGTAAATGGATTTGGCACATTCTTTCAAATCATCAGTCAAATCAATTAACGGTGTAGAATTCACAATTTTTGCATCTTCTAGATGTGGTACTTTATTCCATATCTCTTGTTCAAATTTTTCTAAAAGAATTTTATCCACATTATTTTTTTGAGTCTCATCCATTTCTCTAAAAACCATTCACTTTCATTCTCATATAAAATATTAGACTAGGCAGATTAATTCAAATTTATTCTTGAAATTTAAACATCTAAAATTCTGATCACTTTGCTTGGAATATCTTTCAATCTACTTACTGACATTGTTTTTTCATATCCTAAATGTCTGAGATTATTTGCAATTGTGACTGCTCTTACAGTATTAGCCCCTAAACCGATAGCTACCATGTTGATGCCTAACCCTTTGAATGATTTTGTCATGTTTCTAACTGCATTAGGATCTGATGGCTCTCCATCAGTTAATGTCAAAAAAATATTTGGTCTTTTTGATTGTAAAATTGGAAACATTTTGTCATATACTTCTGCTAATGGTGTTGAACCATTTGCAATAATTTGTGCCAATCGTTTTGCAGTGATATTATTCCATTTGACATTTTCTGGTTTTATTGACCAACATACCATTGATCTGTTTTGTGTACTGAATGCATATACTGCAAATTTTACTTTAAGAAAAGATAAAACTTCACAAAGTGCATATGTTGCTTTTTTGTATTCTATTGCATCTGATGCAATACTTGATGAATGATCTAATAAAATAACAATTTTTGTTTTAATTGATTTTTTTACATCTATGAAAAATGGCTCATTACCTTCAATGTAATTTTCTTCATCAAATTCATCTCCTGATTTAAGGTGCTGTTCTTTCCAACCTGATCTCCATTCTTTGAATTTTACTTTTAACCCATTAATCAAACTCATATCCTGGATTGTAGTTTCGTTAACATTTTTTGTAGATGGAGTTTGAATTCCAACAGCTTCTGGAATTAATCCTTTATTTTCTGTTTTTTTGTATTCTTCAAGTAATATCTTGTATTCATCATATACCTTGTCTCCTTGTAACGCTGCAGAAGAATCCACCGAACCAAAATCTCCTTCTTTGTTTTTAGAAATGACTTTCAGTACTTTCAAAATCTCTTCTTCTGATAATGGCATTCCAGCTTTCATAAATGGTAAAGATATTGGAATAGTGAGAAGAGAATCAATTTCTAAAATTTTAATTATGCCTGTTACCTTTTTTTCAAGCCAAAACGTATCTAAATTTTCATCAATTGCCTTTTTGACATTTTTCTTTGCAAAAGCAGTTGCTTTTTTTATCTTTTCAAAATTGCTTGATTGAATTTCACCCTTGATTGCCCCAAACATAAAATATTGATAAAATGCTTCTACGATTCTTGCTTTCCCATAAACTGTGTGTAATTGTGGTCTTGAAATAAGCATGAATGTGTGATTGAAGATAATTTCTTCATCCATCCCTCTCCAAATCTTTCTTCCTAATTCCTCAACTCTCTGTGTTTCCATTGTATTTAGAATAAATCCAAATGCATGATCATTACTGAGAATTTTTTTACAATGTTTAATTCTCATTGCTTCATACCATAATGAAGTACGAAATTGTCGATATTTTTGAAAACCATCTCCTATTCTTTTTTCTAGTGGTGTGAGAATTACTTTATTTTCATTTAGTCTAGTTTTTGTTTCTACTTTATCTGAAATTTCAATGAAAATATTATCTTTTTCAGACCATCGTCTTACAAGAAATGTAGCAATCTCCACTAATGATTCATTTTGAAGTTGAACTGCTTGCATTTAATTTCCAAACATTGAAGTAATAATGTCGTTTACTTTTTGAAATTCCACATCTCCCCACTGTGTATACACATTTCCAAAAACAAAATTAGCAGCTTCTTTTGAAGACATTTCTTTATCTAGTAATTTTCCAAAAGCAATTGTTTCTCTCAAACTTGGAGAATAAAATAATTCTTCTACTGCTGCAGCTTGTCTTAATGTATTTGCTAGTTTTATTGCTTGAATAATTTCTGATTCATGTTCTCCTGAAGTATGTTTTTTAATAATTTTTAATTCAATATCTTCTGGTGGATATTCTAATCTAATTCGTACTGGGAATCTACTTAGAATTTGTGGTGGTAGTTCTTTTGTTCCAGAATGTGTTAATGGATTAATAGTTGCAACTACAAACCAATTCTCTTTTGCTTTAATCACTTCTCCTGTTGATTCTTTTAGCACAATTTGTCGTCTATCGTCTAATGCTTCATCTAATCTGAGTAAAACATCTGCTTCTGCAGAATTTATTTCATCCAAATAGAGCATATTTCCTTCTCTCATTGATTTAATCAATAATCCCTCATCAAATCTTACAGTTCCTTCTGTCAGAGTTTTTGTTCCAACAAGGTGGCTTTCTCTAGTTCTGAGACTAAAATTGATTGATTCTAAATCCAAATCCCTATTTTTTGCAAAATCTCTTACCAGTGATGTCTTTCCAGTCCCTTTTGGTCCAATAATGAGTACAAAAAGACCTGCATCATATGCTTTGTTTAGAATTTGCATAGAATTATTCCAATCAATGTATTGATTTTCCAACGTATAATTTTGTAAATTTTTAAGGATATTAATTCTTAGATCTAATCGTTGAAGACTGCAATTTTTGCAAATGCTTCATCTAATCTTTGATGTAATGCTTTATTCCAATCATCAAATCCTGAAGGTTCTTTTGGATAATTATTGTAATGCTCAACCAACCACTGATTTTCAGTAGATGTGTACTTTAGTCCCTTTGCAACTGTTTGGTTTAGTACTCCTCTAATTATCATGCCAACTTTTCCTAATCCTGAAAAGTCTGGATGCTCTCCTTTACTAATTGCTTCAACATCCATATTTCCCAAAAAGTGTTTCATACCATAACTAATTTGATCATTTGTCATTTGTTGTACTAGTCTTCTAAACAGTTCAAGACCTGCAGTTTTGTATCCGTACTCTTTGATGTAGTCCAGATTGTATTGCCAAAGACTTGCTTCAGAAACATCGTTTGCTTCTAATGCTTGAGCTACATTGTTTCCTAATATTGTTCCTGCAATTAATGCTGGTCCTATTCCTCCTGCATCAATTGGTTTTGGCATCCATGCAGAATCCCCAATCATCATATATCCTCCAGATACCATACAATCATTTTGTCTTCTTACTGATACTTGGAAAATTCCAGAGTTGTTGTCCCCTATCAAATCTGTAGGATCTTTAGAAAGTGTTGCATTTTTAATTGCTGTGTTTCTATGAAGATATTCTTTCATTAATGATTCAACATTGTCTTTTTTGCCTAGTCTCTGATTTCTTTTATCTAAAAATGATTTTTCAACTCCTAAACCAATGTTAACTTTGGTTTCTCCTTTAGGAAATACCCATCCGTATCCTCCTGGAGCAATATCTTGATCTAAATGAATTATACAATAATCTTTATCAAATTCTGTAAGATTTTTCTCTCCAGGTTCAAAATCCATTATGTATCTTCCAGTAATTTCTAAATCTTCTATGTTGATTTTCTTTTCAACTTTTGTTGAGTTTTGAAGTCCATTTCTTAGAAGAGATGTTACCCCTGTTGCATCAATTACTAGTCTTGATGTTTTTTTGAAAGGTTGCTTTGTTTTGTTATCTACTCCTTGAACCCCAACTACTTGTAGACCATCATAAATTAGACCTGTTAAGTTAATTTCATGTTCAAATTTAATTCCCATTTTTTTACATCTTTCATTTTGGATTCTTGGCAATTCTGTACGATTTAGCATAAATCCATCACCATCAAATGGAATTGCTGTTTCTTTGTCTGGAGAAAATGCCATCACTCCTTTAACGTCATGTTCGATTTCTGGTCTAGTCCAATTTACCTTGATTCTCTCTGACATGAAATCTACTGCTTCTTTTGAACATGCATCTCCACAAACCCATCCTGCTATTGATTTTCTACCTGGTAGATGTTCTGGATTTCTATCTAATACCAGAATACTAAGATTTTGATTTGAATAATGAGAAATAGATTGTGCGGTAATTGTACCTGCAAGTCCTCCTCCCGCAATAATTACATCGTAATCTGCCACGATAATGAGAGGTTTGTCTATCCGTATTTAAAATAATACTATGAAATGATGAATGAATTTTAGATGTTATTATAGCAATTTGATTCAAAATGGGGTCGGTTCGTCGCGGCGTCTTCAAAGCGTTAGCTCAGACTGGAGCGGCAGTTATTTCCTCATTCCCAGATTGAATTATTTGGTCTTTCCTATTTAATTCAGTTGGCTCTGAAAAATTCCTGTGAATATTTTGACTGTGTCTTTTTTGTTATAAATCGGCGTATGGATTTTGAGTTTTATTGTATCTTTTTCTCTGATTACCAGTTTTCCTTTGATTAATTCTTGTTTATCTAACCTCATATGGAATCTAGAATCTACTGTTCTTTCTTCTATTTCTTCAATTAACATATTGATTTGTTCATTGGACAATAATTCCAGAAGTTTTTTAACAAATCTCTGAGCCTGTTTTTTAACAATTTTTATATTTAAAATTTTAATTGGATTATCAAAATGCCCTTCAGTTTCATTGATTGTAAATTCTTCTTTTTCTACATTTAGAAATTCATCAAAAGCCTGAAAAATTTTTGAAATATCTTCAGTTGCATGAACAATAACATCAATTGTAATTTCTATTTTGTTTATCATTATTGTAAAAGAACTTGTTGATTATGCTTCAAGTAATTTTGTTTCTTTATCTGCAGTTCTGATAAGCTTCACTTTTTCAAGACCTACATGTCTTACTTTGATGACTTTTTTGAATGCTGCCATAATGTCAGAATTGATTTTACTGTAACATGTGGCCTGGACAAATTGATCAATTGTCATTTCAGGAATTGTTTTGTTAATTACATCTCTTGCAATAACTCTAAGAGCATGTTGTCTGGATGTGTTTAGTTGTCTATGTGTAAGAGCAAGTACTTTGACTCTAAATACATAACCATCTTTTGTTTTGATATCTATAATAAAATTAATTTTTGATGAACCTCTTCTAACTAAACTGCGCAAAAATTCTTTTGAGTATTCATATCTCTTGAAAATAGTTGATGCCTTATCACCATCAACCTTATCAATTTGGAAATAGATTTTGTATTGATGTTGTGAAGGATCTCCTTTTAGAATATCGTATAATGTAACTTCCAAAACTCTACCTACTGCATTTTCATCATCAGTAATTGGAACGTATGCAATTGGAACATTGTTAAATGAATCTGGAGCACTTACTGAAACCCAGCGTTTTTCTCTCCACTTGTCCTTTACTCTACCTTTTCTACGTGCCAATTATTAACGACCTTCAAACCCAAAATATAAGGGTATGTCACTAGATCTCCTTTTGATCTCCCATGTAGCTCTGCAAAACATCGGGAATTTTGATATGTCCATCTTTTGTTTGGAAATTTTCCATAATGGAGACCATAATTCTTGTTGTAGCAATTAGAGTACTGTTTAATGTGTGCAAATATTGTGTATCTTCATTTGTTTTATCTCTAAATCTGATCTTTAGTCTTCTTGCTTGATAGTCTAAACAATTTGAACAAGAAACAATTTCTCTATATGCATTTTGACCTGCCATCCATGCCTCTATATCATATGTCTTGGCTGAAATTTTCCCCATATCCCCTGTTGACAATAACATTACTTTATGTGGGATCTCTAATTTTTGATAGAATTCTTCGGCTACCGTTAACATTCTTTCATGCTCTTTCCAAGAGTCTTCTGGTCTAGAAAATACGAATTGTTCAATTTTATCAAATTGATGTACTCTGAAAATTCCTTTTTGATCTCTCCCGTGTGCTCCTGCTTCTTTTCTAAAACATGGACTAACTCCGGCATACCTTAAGGGTAAATCTTTTCCTTCGATAATTTCTTTTGAGTGCATTGCTGCCATGGCGTGTTCCGATGTCCCAATCATGTATAGATCCTCTTCATCAACTTTGTAGATTACTTCTTCAAAATCATCTGCGATAACTGCACCTTCCATGGATTGTCTATTAATCATGTAAGGTGGTTGAACCAGAGAATATTCTTTTTTTGAAAGAAAGTCTAATCCATAATGAATCAATGATTGATTTAGTCTAACTAGATCATTTTTCAGATAGTAGAATCTAGAACCTGCCACTTTAGCTGCTCTTTCTAAATCAACCAAACCCAATTTTTCAGAAATGTCGATATGATCATTGATTTTAAAATCAAACTCTGGAATATTTCCCCATTTTTTTATTTCTTTATTGGCAGTTTCATCTACTCCAACTGGAACTGTTTTATGAATTAGATTTGGAATTGTAAATGCTAATTTTGAATATCTAGTTTCAATTTCTTCTTGCTCGGTTTCTAATTTTGTAAGTTCAGATGATACCTTTTTCATCTCATCTAAAATTGATGATGCATCTTCACCAACTTTCTTTTTCTGAGAAATTTCTAAAGCAACTTGATTTTTCTTTTTTCTTAATTCATCAGTTTTAATAATAAATTCACGTCTTTTTTGATCGGATTCAATTAATGCATCTAAATCAAAATTTACTGCTCTAGCTTTGAGCATCTCTCGAATCATTTCTGGTTTTTCTTTGATTAGTTTTGGATCTAACATTATTCTATCACCTTTAATGCAACCTGCACATGCTCTAATATTTCATCAACAGTACCAATAAGATGTTTCATATTCTTCTCACTTTGAAAATTAAAAACTAGTTTGTTATCAATATTTTCAACATAAAGACTCAAGCCTTCAGGAAAATCTACATTATCAGGCTCTAATGCTTTCTTGATCGTCTCTGCTTTCTTTTTTGATATGTTATTGAGACTGATCTGCATTTGACACGTTAACGACATTTACTTCTAAATAATTGAGAAACTCATCCAATTTGTCTTTAGTTATTTTCGCACCTGCTGCAGCTGCATGACCTCCTCCAATCCCCTCAAATTTCTCAGCTCCGGTTCTCATTAATTCACTAAGATTGATGTCTGATTTACAACTAAATGATTTTCTTGATGAAAATTTAATCGTATTTTCTTCTCCTTTGGTTCTCAAAATTACAATTTTTCCAGCATTTTTTGGTGAACCTGCAATTAATGATGAAATAGTTCCTGTCATTGTTTCTGGTACAATATCCTCCCCATTTACCATTACACAAGTTTCACTTTCTGAAATTCTCCATCTTTCATTTGATAAAATGTTCATGTATTCCCTAATCATTTTTCTGTAATCCGTGAGAATTTTTTCAGCTTCCCGAAGAATCTTGTTTCTATCTCCCATACAAACTGCCATTCCTACACCTGAACGATTAATTCTACCACATGAGTTTAGCATTGTAGAAAACTCTCTCCCATCTCGTAAGAAACTCCTTTTGTCTTCTCTTGGGAATGTGTATGTATACCCAATTAATTCTGACATTATTTCAGTAGCATTTTTTCCAGAAGTAAATTTAGTAATTGACTCAATTACTTGTCTTTTCTCCTCTTCATTTAGTTCTGCTGGAACCCTCCATCTCCCTTCTTCTTTTAATTGAATTCCTGATGAATTTAGTAAAGATAGACATGCTCCTCTATTCCATGTTAATCCTTCAATAAATGGCTGTGATGTAAATGCTAATGCCTCTGGTAGTGGTCTTGTTTCTCTTCCAACTAACAATAAATCCAAATCAATTTCTACCAAACCTTTGTCTCTGGCAATATTTGCGATCTCAAAATTTTTGCCTGTGAATGATTTCTTTTCGCCCTGGTCTTGTCTATCTCCTAATGCTGAAACAACTGCAATTGATGATAAATCTGAATTCTTTTCATCAAGAGCCATTGACGCAAGATATGCCATCCCTCCAGCACAGATTTCAGTTCCTCCATCTATTCCAAATTTCCATGAATTAATGACATTTTGATTATCTAATTCTTCATCTGGAATTTGATGATGATCTAATACCATCCAATTATCATTCAATTCTTTATCTAATGTATTTGCGAAACCTCCTCCTAGATCTGTTATAATGTGGAAATCCCTAGAATCTGTTTTGAAAGATTCTGCTACATTTTTACTAAATTCTTTTGATGTTCTAACTGTGCATTTGGCACCTTCTCTGATTAGAGCTTTAGTGATAATACTACCTGATGTAAGACCATCACAATCCAAATGAGTTGTTACAAAAATTGATTTGTTAGATTTTATACAATCAGAAATTTTATCTTTGAAATACGAAAGCGACTCATTTAGCGATTTTGTCATTACTCTAATTGAGCAACCACTGATTTATACTTCCATGTTTTTGGAATTCTTCCAATTCTTTTGTAATATACAGATAGTCTGTGAACTTTGGCCTCAATCAATTCTAAAGATCTAACATTTCTGTTATCTCCTTTGTTTACCTTAAGATGTTTTTGAAGTCCTACTGCTTTGTTAACGATATTTTCAAGATCTTCAGGCATTTCAGATTTTAAATCATTTTCTTCTAGAACTTGACCCATACTTTTTTTGGTAATTGGTTTGATTAGAGGAATTGAATGTTGGTCTCTTAATTTGATTCCAATTTGACTAGGAGTTAACCCATCTTTAGAATATTTTACCACTAATTCTTCTACTCCTTTTGCATCTAATGTGATCCAAGAAGGTGCACGAATTGTAGCTGGTCTAATAGAATGTGATTTCCCATGTCTGTGTGTGTGCATTCGTCCCATATTTTGACTCATTTAAGTACAAAATTAAACGTTACTTATACTGATCTCGTACATATTTTATAATTTGGAGTTCAGAACAAAGTTTTAAATAATTACTATTTGCCAAACCGAACAGGTAAAAAGTATGAATACAAAAATACTATTAGCAGCATCTTTAATCGCTGTCTTCACTATCGGACTCTATGCAGAAAGTGCAGTAGCATTTGCACAGTACATGGGTAACGTTGGTGATAGTGGCCAAACTGGTACATACACGCTAGAAGAAGCACTAGAACTTCAGAGACGAAGAATCGAATCAGCTGAAGCAAATCCAGCATCTGGTTCAGGAACTCCGTATCTTGATGCAGGTGGTGTAGTTGGTGCAGCAGTTATTGCAGGTGCCGTCTTTGGTGGTATTGCAGGAGCCTTCTTCATTAGAGGAAGATCTGGCAAATACGCAGCAATGGGCAGAGGATAATCAAACCTCAATTTTCTCTTATTTTATTAGTCATCCTTAGTGGATACTGACTTCATTTTCCTATTGCACACTTACCACATTTTCCTATTGCACACTTACCACATTTTCCTATTGCACACTTACCACATTTTCCTATTGCACACTTACCACATTTTCCTAGTGATACTGATCTCGTACTTTTTGGGAATAAAAGAAATGTATATATCGCACAAATTGAGCCAAATTGTATGATTCCTATCGTAGGTATTTTCCTAAATATCCTGTCTTCCATAACAGGACAATTGGGACCAAACTATGATCCATTATTCTATGATGTAATGATTTACATCTTCGGAACCATGATGTTTACAATATTCCTTCTTGGAATTATCTCATTTTGGTTACGTGTACACGGATGGGCTTACAAAGACAACCGTGAGAGATGGGTTGACGAATTAGACAGACACTTTGAAAGAGAAGGTATCGGTCTTATTCCAGACAACGGCAAATACTGGTAAACTTACCGCCTTATTTTCATTATTTTTAGAATTCTCAAAATCAATCTTGCACGAATTTCATTTTTTAAAAAAATCCATTTTTACCAGAGTCTACAATACTGATTTTCAGACATTGAG
>Ga0207990_1001060_pt1 | contig 14705 bp, 14 predicted proteins | sample ETNtaG_8_FD_185780 | JGI IMG/M metagenome (GOLD analysis project Ga0207990, IMG submission 185780) | Marine microbial and viral communities from oxygen minimum zone, Eastern Pacific Ocean - ETNP201406SV75 (SPAdes) (version 2) | ecosystem: Environmental > Aquatic > Marine > Oceanic ...
GCAAAAGCCTACCTCACAAAACGACTTAAGCAAAATGCACCAACCATGAAACAGCTTATCAATGAAGCTGCAGTCATGCCATCAATAGGCTATTTCTCAAGAACCAAAGACAATATCATTACCCTGCAAATCGAAACGCTGTTCCAGAATCAAGAGGTATTCCATCCAACACATGTCAAGGTTATGACGGAAAGACAAATAGTGTACCTGATGGGCTCGGTAACAAAGCGGGAAGCTGAACACGCAACCAATCAGGCCGCTAAAGCGAAAAATGTCGCCAAAGTTGTGAAGCTCTTTGATTATCTCAATAATCGTCCTACAGATGAAATCGAGAAGGAAAATAAAAAAAAGGCTGAAGCCGAAAGAAAGGCTACGCTAGAAGCTAAAAAAGCTGAACTTGAGGCAGCCCAAAAAGAACTACAAAAACAGCTCGACGAGCTCTACACTAATTAATATCCCTAACTGGTGCAAAAGAGTATCGGTGAACACCTTCCAGTGCCCCATACTTTGACAAAGCTAGTAGATGTTCTTTGGTGCCATATCCCTTATGTTTGGCAAATCCGTACTCTGGATACCTAGTATCGAAATCTTGCATTTGCCTATCCCTTGATACCTTTGCAATTATTGAGGCGGCAGAAATCACTGGCACCGTCAAATCACCCTTAATTATAGGTTTACAGTTGGGAACGTCGGGGCAACAATTACCATCAACAAGAACTTTATAACTTGTTGATTCATAATGCGCTAAATAGTCTTTTTCTAAATTAATAATAGCCCGCCTCATCGCCAACATGGTGGCTTGCAGTATATTTAACTCATCAATCTCAATGCTACTGGCCTCCCCGACGGACCAGTGACAATGCTCTGTTATTTGTTGGTAAAGTGCATTGCGTTTCTTTTCACTAAGTTTTTTAGAGTCAGTTAAACCTTCAATCTGAAAACGGCCTGGAAGGATGACAGCGGCCGCAACTACGGCGCCTGCTAGCGGACCTCTGCCAGCCTCATCAACACCAATGATGTTGAGCTCTGAAGAATAATTAAAGAGCCTTAAATCCAATGTCTGTTCGATAGTATGAACCGTGCCAATCGATCTTGTCTACAAGCTCATATGCCTTCTGTTGGGCCTCCTGAATACTACTTCCAAGGGCAGTGGCACACAAAACACGACCGCCATTACTCACCATGTTATTGTTATCAAGTTTTGTTCCTGCATGAAAAATCTTAGCGTCTTCTGAGTCGGCAGGTACGATAATTTTTTCGCCTTTCTTGTAATCGTTAGGATATCCATTAGCGACCAAGACAACACCCAATGACACCCTTTCATCCCATTCAATAGGGATCTCATTTAACTTTCCTTGAGTAGCCAACAAGCATAGTTGCGCAAGATTTGATTTCAAACGCATCATGATTGGCTGGGTTTCAGGATCACCAAATCGGCAATTGTATTCAAGCACTTTTGCCTTACCGTTGTTAATCATCAATCCAGCATATAGAAACCCAGTATAGGGCGAACCCTCGCTAGACATGGCATCGACAGTTTTCTGAATAATGCTCTTCATAACATCATTAAAAATACTTGGATTTACTACTGGAGCTGGCGAATAGGCACCCATTCCTCCTGTGTTAGGGCCTTTATCACCATTATCGCGCGCCTTGTGATCTTGCGAGGTTGCCATTGGCAATACATTCTTACCATCCACCATAACAATAAAACTGGCCTCTTCTCCAGCTAAAAATTCTTCAATCACAACTCTTGATCCGGCATCACCAAAACGGTTGCCTTTTAGCATATCTTCTATCGCTTCAATGGCCTCTTGCTCTGTTTTGGCAATAATAACCCCCTTGCCTGCAGCCAAACCGTCAGCTTTGATAACTATGGGGACACCTTTCTCTTTTACATAGGAGATTGCTTTTTCCTGTTCAGTAAAAACCTCATAAAAGGCTGTTGGGATATCATTTCTGTTTAAAAAGTCTTTGCAGAAAACCTTCGACCCCTCTAACTGTGAGGCCGCCTGAGTGGGGCCGAATATAGCCAAATCATGAGCACGGAAATCGTCCACAACACCTGCAACGAGAGGCGCTTCAGGGCCAACTATTGTAATGTCAATAGCTTCATTTATAGCAAACTCTATAAGCGCTGCAATTTCGCTTGATTCTATTCCGATATTTGATATTTTTTCTTCTAAAGCAGTTCCTGCATTTCCAGGAGCGACAAAGACATGTTCTACTATATTAAAACTTGCACACTGCCATGCAAGAGCGTGTTCTCTACCGCCAGAACCGATTACCAAAACCTTCATAATATCCCCAGTATATTTCTATTAACCAATCTCTGCCGGCTCGTATTTAGGTAAATTATAATCTAGCTGTCAGTTAATACCAACAAAATGCGAATCACTCTTTAATTTTAAACAAAAAGGCGTCTAGGTAGAATTTCACCCAATAAGCTAGTCTGCCCAATACCAATGAAATTTTGGTTATTATCAAATAATTTAACTTTATTAATCTTGTCAAAACTACCATACTGAACCTTTCTTCCAAGCTTGATGTCAGTTGTTTGTTTTGCATCTAAATACACACTCTCAATTCCTGGCAACATATCATGGGCTCCTAATAGAACTGAGTCTAAAGATTCTATACTTTCTTTTTTAAGCTCCAGAAGCTGCTCATAAGTCTTGCTCTCGACAATATCAAAGTGAGCAAAACCTGTTCTTCTTAATTCAATAACATGTCCGCCGCAGCCGAGCGCTTTTCCTATATCTTCGACTAGAGTCCTAATATAGGTTCCTTTTGAACAACATACATCCAAACTTAGCATCTCTTCTGTATAGCCCAACATATTGATTTTATGAATCGTAACTGCTCTGGATTCTCTCTCTACCTCGATCCCTTTTCGTGCAAGTTTATACAATGGTATGCCGTTACGCTTTAGGGCCGAATACATGGGTGGTATTTGATCGATCTCTCCAACAAATTGCGTCAATATTGCTCTTATAGACGTCTTATCAATATTATTAGTAGAACCAAAGCTCTCTATATCCCCTTCAATATCACCAGTACTACTGATCTGGCCTAGTTTGGCAACAACAAAATAGCGCTTATCGCCATCTAGAAGGTATTGTGCAACCTTGGTTGCCTGCCCAAAACATATAGGCAGTAAACCACTCGCTAGTGGGTCAAGACTGCCAGTATGTCCTGCCTTTTTTGCCTCAAATAGGCGCTTTACTCGCTGCAAAGAGTGGTTAGATGTATTGCCAACCGACTTATCCAACAAAACAACACCATCAATCTCTCTGCCTTTTTTGTTGCGTCCAGACATTATCCTAGTTAGTGTTTAGAGTTTTTTAAGAAGTTCGTCCATTCTAGCGCCAGTGTTTAGCGCTGTATCATAGATAAAACTGAGAGTTGGTGTGTGACGCAAATCCAGCTCTTTAGATAAGCGTGATCTAAAAAATCCACTGGCTTTATTAAGTAACGATGCCGCCACTTTTTGTGAACCCTCTGCTACCGAAAAAAATACTTTGGCACTGCTGAGGTCTCGACTAACGATGACATCAGTAATAACTACATCCTGAAGCCGCGGGTCCTTAACATCTTGCTTTAAAAGCAAAACCAACTCACGCTTCATAAGCTCATTAACTCTCTCTTTGCGGTAGCTGATTTGTTGAATCACGAAGAAGCCCTCTTTTAGAGTGTTCGTGCTAGCTCGATGCGCTCGTACACCTCAATTTGATCTCCGGGCTGAACATCGGTATAGTTCAAAACACCGATACCGCATTCGGTGCCAGATTTGACTTCTTTAACGTCGTCCTTGAAACGTCTGAGTGACTCTAACTCGCCCTCATAAATAACCACACTGTCGCGCAATACCCTAATTGGACTATCTTTTCTCACCACACCTTCTTCAACCATACAACCAGCAATGTCACCAAATTTAGGAGACCTAAAGACATCCTTTACGTTAGCCATACCTAAAATATTTTCGCTTAGTTCTGGACTCAGCATACCGCCCATAATGCCTTTAATATCATCAATAAGGTTATAGATGATGCTGTAATACTCAATTCTAACTCCCTCTGTTTCAGCGGATTTACGGGCGACAGCATCGGCACGAACATTAAAACCAAGCACCATAGCCTCGGAAGCTCCGGCCAAAGAAATATCTGTATTATTAATTGCACCTACCCCAGATGAGATTACCTTAACTTTAACTTCGTCTGTTGATAGCTCTTCCATAGCCTCCACTAAGGCTTGCGCAGAACCACGAACATCAGACTTTAACAGGATGTTAAGTGTTGATATTTCACCCTCTTCCATTTGTGAAAAGAAGTTGTCCATTTTTTCGGCTTGCTGTTTCTGTAATTTTGTTTCTCGGTCTTTAGTTTTTCTGAACTCAGCAACTTCTCTGGCTTTTCTCTCACTCTCTACAACCAACACTTCAGCGCCAGAATCCGGAACTCCAGATAGACCCAAAATTTCAACCGGTGTAGAAGGCCCTGCCTCCTTAATAGAGTTACCTTTATCATCAACTATCTGCTTAACTTTGCCAAATTCTAAGCCTGCAATGACAATATTGCCTTTTTTCAGTGTTCCAGACTGAACAAGTATTGTGGTCACTTTGCCTCTACCTTTATCTAGTTTGGCCTCCAAAACCACACCACTTGCTGGTTTGTCTTTGACCGCATTAATTTCAGATATTTCTGCTGTTAATGTAATGCTTTCAAGTAGCTCTTCAATTCCCTCTCCAGTGTGAGCTGAAACGGGCACCATCATTACATCACCACCCCAATCCTCGGCAATAACATCGTGTGTAGAAAGCACCTGCTTCACTTTGTCAGGATCAGCACCCTCTTTGTCCATTTTATTGATTGCCACTATAACTGGAACGCCAGCAGATTTAGCGTGCTGAATAGATTCAATGGTTTGCGGCATAACACCGTCATCGGCCGCAACTACGAGAATAATGATGTCAGTTGCATTCGCTCCACGAGACCTCATTTTGGAAAATGCTGCGTGTCCTGGAGTATCAATAAATGTAATAATGTTGCCCTTCTGATTGACTTGGTAAGCACCGATATGTTGCGTAATACCACCAACCTCTCCGCCAGCAACTTTAGAATTTCGAATATGGTCTAGGAGTGATGTTTTTCCATGGTCAACATGACCCATGATAGTTACGACAGGGGGGCGAGGCGTTGCTTCTGCAACAACTTCATCGTCTTGAATTAGTGTATCCTCAATAGTCTCTTCGTTGCTTGCTATTGGCTTATGACCCATCTCTTCCACTACCAATATCGCGGTGTCTTGGTCAATTACATCATTCAAGGTCGCCATCACGCCCATCCCCATCATCACTTTGAGGACTTCGCCAGCCTTTGTAGCCATGCCTAGCGCCAAATCAGAAATTTTGATTGTTTCGGGAATTTTGACTTCGTGAACGATTGGATCAACAGGCCTATGAAAGGCGTGTTGTGCCTGTTCTTCACGTACTTTTTGAGATAACTTTGTTCTCTCTTTTTTCTTCAATTTACGATTTGGATTATGTCTAGCGACATGAAGCTCTTTTCTCTCTGTACCTGGAGTGGCAACGTTCCTTAACCTTTTTGGAGTCTTTTTCGAGCTTTTAGTCTTTTCAGTTTCTGACTTTTTTTTCTCGCTTTTCTGTTGCTGCTCTTTAGCTTCAGTCTCTCTCTGGGCTTTTTGCGCCTGAAGCTGTCCATCCTGTTCCTTTTTTTGGCGAACCATATCGTGACGCTTAGCGTCCTGCGCTTGAGTTTTCTCTTCTGCTAATCTACCCTCCTCAAGGGCTTGTCGAGCTTTTTGTACCGTTTCATCCGAAGTCTCATCTGAGACAATAGGTTTGGGAGCTTTGCGTTTATTCTTAACCTGTATCTTGACACCACCAGTTGAAGTTGAAGTTGAAGTTGACTTAGGTGTTTTACGTGAAACAGATATACTGGACTTAGTTCCTGAACGCTTACTAAGACTTGACATTAAAACCTTTCTTTCTTCTGCAGAAATACTAGACTCGTGTGTTTTCCCCTTAATGCCAGCAGCAGTCAAAATTGCTATAACTTGGTCGGGCGTCTTTTTAAGCAGCCTAGAAAGTGTTTCTACAGTATGTGCCATATTAATTGTTCCTATTTCGTATTGTATCGATTAGTATCTAAAAAAATAGTCATTCAAACCATCCAGCATTTTCTCTGGCTGCCATAATAACGGTCGAAGCGTCTTCACTACTAATATCTTGAATTTCTTGTAATTCAACGATCGAGAGTTCAGCTAAATCTTCAATTGCATTAATCCCGGCCTCGACTAGTGCTGCTGCAAGCACTTCGCTAGTGCCATCAATACTTAACAAGACTTCTGTCGCTTCGGCATCATTTAAAGCTTTAACAAGTTGTGCGTCTTGCGCTCTTTCTTGCAGTTCGTCCACCATCTCGGAATCGAACTCTTCAATCTGAGTTAAAACTTCGGAATCTGCTTCAGCAATCTCGTCCAAGCTAGAATAGCCTTCATCAATCAAAACTCCTGCCACTTCGGCGTCAACGCCAAGATTTTCTGCAAGCTTTTCACTTGTTTTTTGGATTTCTTTTGCTTGCAGGTCATCTGCATCAGAGCGCGACATAACGTTTAGCTTCCAGCCTGTAAGTCTGCTTGCTAACTTAATGTTTTGACCGCCACGCCCAATTGCAAGAGCTAGTTGGTCTTCAGCAACTGCAATATCCATTGAGCCTTTCTCTTCATCAACGACAATTGAGCTGACTTCTGCTGGAGCCATTGCGTTAATGACAAATTGCGCAGGATCTTCATCCCAAAGGATTATGTCGACACGTTCTCCGTTTAGTTCATTTGAAACCGCCTGCACTCGAGAACCACGCATGCCGATACAGGTTCCGATTGGATCTAGGCGTCTATCTTTTGCTTTTACAGCAAGTTTGGCGCGCAAACCAGGATCTCTTGCTCCACCTTTAATTTCAATTACACCCTCGCTAATCTCTGGAACCTCCATTGCGAATAACTCAATCATCATCTCATTGGCAGTCCGGCTTAGGAAAATTTGTGCGCCACGAGGGGTTGACTTAACCTCCTTAATAAAAGCCCTAAGACGGTCGTTCTTGCGAATCGACTCATTCGGTATCAAGTCAAACTTAGAGATCATGCCGTCTATACCCCCCATGTCAACATAAACATTGCCTCTATCTACTCTCTTTACAGTCACCATTACCACCTCACCCAATCGCTCAGAGAAGTTATCAACAATTACTGTCCTTTCTGCTTCCCGAACCTTCTGAATGATGACCTGCTTGGCAATCTGCGCAGCAATCCTACCAAATTCAACAGGCTCAATACTTTCTTCAAGATAGTCACCAACTAAAACACCGTTTGCGTCTTTCTCATAGACGTGCAAATCTGAGCTAAACTCTGTGCCATCGTCGTCAACAAAATCAGCATCATCCTCGATAACCAACCAGCGCCTGTAGGTATCAAATTCACCGCTATGTCGGTCAACCTCAACACGCACATCTATGTTGTTTCGTTTTTTTGTGGCAACTGCCAGAGCCTCTTCTAGTGATTCAATGACATCCTCTTTGCTGATATTTTTCTCATTCGAGATTGCCTCAATCATTAAAAATAATTCTTTGCCGTCCATCAATTTCTCCTAATAATGCGCAATTAAATTTGCCTTTTCAATTAAACTTAAATCCATTGTTACCGGGCCCAACTCTGTAACCAGTTCTATTGTATTGTTGGCCTCACTTATGCTCCCAATACTGCCCGTAAACTTTCGCCTGCCATCCATCGGCCTATATAGTCTGAGGCTAACATCATTTCCCAAAAAGCGTCGATAGTGAGCGATTGTAAACAGCGGTCGCTCAATACCTGGCGATGATACCTCCAGATTATACTGTCCACTTATCGGGTCTTCAACATCCATTATAGCGCTCACCTGGCGAGAAACAGATTCGCAATCGTTAACCCCGACTCCACTATCTGAGTCAATATAAACCCTCAAAACAGAGTGCTTGCCACTTGAAACATATTCAAGACCCAATAATTCATAACCCATATCGCAAATAACTGGGTTGATTAACGCAAACACTTTATCAGCTATTTTAGCCATAAAAAAATCCTAATAAAAACCCCCAAAAGAGGGGGTCTAAATTGGTAGCGGGGATAGGATTTGAACCTATGACCTTCGGGTTATGAGCCCGACGAGCTACCATACTGCTCCACCCCGCACTAAAGAGCAAGAATTATACGCTCAAATACTTGTAGCTTCAAGGGATATTAACGCTTATGAATATTTACACTTAAATCTATTACTTTATAATGTCTTTATGCAAAAAATTGTACTTGCTGTGTTGATGGATGACATCGCCAGCATTAACCAAAAAAAAGACTCCACATTTGCCATGCTGCTTGAGGCACAATGCCGTAGATGGGAGGTCTACACTTTTGACAGTAGCGACATGTTCTATAAAGAGGGAAAAGTGCTTGCCAATGCCTGTAAAACTTATGTCTCTGACTCAGACAGTGACTGGTATAGAGTGGAAAAACAGCAAACACTACCACTTGCAGATGTTGATGTGATATTTATGCGTAAAGACCCTCCGTTCGATATGGATTATATTTATGCCACATATCTTCTCGAGCAGGCTGAAAATATCGGCGTTATGGTTATCAACAAACCCAGCTCACTTCGTGATGCCAATGAAAAACTATTCGCGCTTAATTTTTCTGACTGCATTCCAAAAAGCCTTGTCAGCTGCAACAAAAACAAGTTGAATGGGTTTATCAATAATCATAAAGACGTAGTCGTTAAACCATTGGACGGCATGGGCGGATTGGACATCCACAAACTCAAAGCGGGCGATAGCAACATTGACAAGGTTTTGTCGAGTCTAACCAACCAAGGAAAACGCTACATTATGGCGCAGAAATTTCTACCTGCAATCAAGCATGGCGATAAACGAATCCTGCTAATTAACGGCAAACCTATCGAATATGCGCTAGCAAGAATTCCCGCTAAAGGCGATTTCAAAGGAAACTTAGCAGCCGGCGCCACCGGTGTTGGCCAACCACTGAGCGAAAGAGACAGGTACCTGTGCAAAAAGATTGCACCAACGCTTATCGATAAAGAGTTACTTTTTGTCGGACTTGACGTGATTGGAGATTATATTACCGAAATAAACGTCACTAGCCCTACAGGTATTCGCCAGTTAGACAAACAATTTGGAATCAACATTTCTGCACAACTTTTAGACGCTATAGAAGAAAAACTAGCCTTGCGCTAAATTAAGGCCGTATTTCGTCAACATAATACCTAAGGCAGCGGCCAGGAGCGACAGTCCGACGTTCAACAGAATGTTCAGAAACGCCTGGCCGTAGTGGCCACCACTCAGCATGTCAATGGACTCAAATGAAAGTGTCGACATAGTAGTCAGCGAACCTGTCAAGCCTATCAACAACATCAGACGATAAGTTTCGCTAAGTAACATCTTCTCTAAAATAATGACCACCAGAATTCCGGCTACAAAGGACCCGATGACATTCGAAATTAGAGTGCCGTATGGTAGAACCTTTCCTAGATGCTGCATTGACAAGATGCCGATATAATAACGACAGCTAGCGCCAATCGTAGCGCCAATGCCAATACTCGCAATAGAAGTTAGTGTGTTCATAAGGCAGACCTAAGTTGTTTTAGTTTTTCTGCAATTTTAATCTCTAGCCCGCGATCAGTGGGCTCATAATAGACCTGTTCTCCCATCTCATCCGGAAAATAGGTCTGTCCCGGACTAAAAGCGCCTGGCTCGTCATGCGCATAACGATAACCTTTCCCATAATTCAGATCCTCCATTAGCTTTGTGCTTGCATTGCATAGATGTCTTGGCACCTCCAGGTCGCCACTATCTTGGGCCGCTTTTATTGCTCTATTATAGGCTTTATAAACTGCATTTGATTTCGGTGCGCAGGCACAAAAAACAGCAGCTTGAGCTATCGCACGATTGCCCTCTTTGTCTCCTAAACGTTCATACACGTCCCAAGCATTTAGAGTTATTTGCAATGCCCTTGGGTCAGCATTGCCTATGTCTTCAGACGCTATAGCCAACAGTCGCCTAGCGATTACTTTCGGGTCACAGCCAGAAACCAGCATTCTCGCCATCCAATACAGCGCCCCATCTGGGGATGACCCTCTTACAGACTTATGAAAGGCTGATAGCTGTTGATAATAAATATCGCCCCCCTTATCAAAAGCAGCTATCTTTTCTTGCAAGGTCTTTGTTACGTCCTGTTTGTTGAGGGTCTTTTTTGAATTTTGAGTTAACTGTTCAATTATATTGATTAGGCGCCTCGCATCGCCACTACTGGCGGCAATGATTTGCGCCAATGATTCCTTGTCTTCAAGTTTGGCAGACTGATATTCAAGGGCGTTGCTGGCAATCATGCCAAGCTCTTCATCACTCAGTGGCTTTAGAATATACACACTTAATCTAGAGAGCAATGAACGATTAATCTCGAATGAAGGGTTTTCAGTGGTTGCGCCGATCAAAGTCACTAAGCCAGACTCGATATGCGGCAGGAATGCATCTTGCTGGGATTTATTGAAACGATGAATTTCATCGACAAAAAGTACTGTGTTTTTATTGTGTTGCTGATAACGTTTTGCGTGGTCGAGAACCACTCTGAGCTCTTTAACTCCACCTAACACAGCAGACATTTGCTCGAAGTGAGCCCCTACCTGACTACACATAATGCGTGCCAATGTAGTTTTTCCGGTACCAGATGGGCCCCACAATATCATTGAATGGAGCTGGCCACTTTTTAGTGTTTTTCCGATTGGACGGTCGTGGTCCAATAAGTGTTGTTGGCCAACAAAGTCACTCAAAACGTTCGGTCTTAAAGTCTCTGCTAATGGCTCATAGGTGGACATTTTTAAGGCAAATTTACTTTTATGATCTGAACATTATCTTCCTTAATAGCCATCAATAAAACAGATAATTTCATTTTTTTTGCTAATTCAACTGCTCTCGAGCTGCCCATTGCCATCATCGCAGTGGCATAAGCGTCACTCATCGCACTTTGCGGATGAATAACGCTAACCGAGGCTAGGTCGTTGTTTGCGGGTAGTCCAGTTGTTGGGTCAAATATGTGTATATATTTCTCCCCTTCCCAGATAAAGAAATTACGATAGTTGCCTGAAGTTGCAATCGAAGCATCGACCAGCTCAAGGCCGATAGTGTCCTTGTTATCGGGGCGCTCAACACCTACAACCCAATAATCGCCGTTGTTCGTGCCCGAAGCAATAACCTCACCACCAATCTCAACCAAGAAATTCGTGACCCCTGAGTCTTTAATGAGTCGTGCGACTTCATCCACCGCATAGCCTTTAGCTATGGCTGAAAGGTTGATATGTATATCTTTAGTTTTTTTAACTCGACCTGGTTCAATTATCAAATACCGAATTGATGACTGCGCAAAAGCCATGCTTATTTCCTCTCTCTTGGGCGCCTCAGTCCTGCCACCCTTGGCTCCAAAGCCCCACAAATTGATTAATCGCCCTATGCCGGGATCAAAATAACCCTCCGTTTGGCGGTAAAGCTCTGCGGAAGCATTCAAGATCTTGTAGAGCTCACTTGACACGCCGACCCACTTGCCAACAGGCGCGTCATTGAGTTGTGATAGTTCTGAATCTTCCTGCCATGTCGAAAAGATGTTATTTATCTCAACAAGTCTCTTATTGATTAACTCCTGGCTGATACGCTTGTCACCTAAAACATTAACAGAATATCGCGTCCCCATACTCTCGCCCTTGATAACTTCAGGACTTTGATTTTCAAGGCAACCACTGAGAAAAAAAAGTATTAAAATGAGACCATATTTACGCATTATAATTTACCCATGTTTTTTCGCTTTATTTGTCTTTTTTTGCTCTCGACGAGTGTTTTTGCTAGCTCACACAGTTTTGAAGATTTTTTAAGCAATATTCGACAAATTGCCATTGAGCAGGGTGTCTCCAAATCGACTATTGACAAGGCATTTTTTGAGCTCTCACCAAACCCCGATATACTTCAGGCTGACCGCACCCAGGTAGAATTCAATCAAAATTTTTGGCACTATATCAACAAAAGAGTGAACCAGACTCGTCTAAATAATGGCTATGATACATTAAAACAAAACACCTCATTACTCAACAAAGTTTCACAAAAGTATGGCGTCCCTGACTATGTCTTGGTTGCATTTTTGGGTCTTGAGAGTAATTATGGCAACTACACAGGCAACCTTAGCCTAGTTCAATCTTTGGCAACCTTGGCCTTTGACCCTCGACGTTCAGATTTTTTTACAGGGGAACTTATTGCCCTTCTTAAGTTAATCGATAAGGATAAAATACCGCTCAACGCAAAAGGTTCTTGGGCGGGCGCAATGGGTGCTGTTCAGTTCATGCCTTCAAATGTCCAAGCCTATGGGGTTGACGCCGACAAAGATGGTGACATTGACCTCTGGAACAGTCAAGAGGATATCTACGCAAGTGCGGCCAATTTCCTCAAACACTTAGGCTGGAAGAAGGGTCAGAAGTGGGGTAGAGAGGCGACCATTCCGAAAAACTTTGATTACCGATTGACAGGACTCCAAACCAAGAAAAAAGTCACTGACTGGAACTCTTTGGGCATTCGAAAGGCCAACGGCGCAGCATTGCCAAACTCTAGCATGCAGGCATCTTTAATTGTGCCGATGGGTCATCGCGGCCCGGCCTTTTTGGTTTATCAAAACTTCAGCGCAATATTGGGCTGGAACCGATCGCTACTATATGCATTATCGGTAGGCTATCTAGCCGACCGCATCAAGGGCCAAGGGAAGCTACGTGCGCAACCTCTTGACGAGCCTTTGCTCACTAACGAAAACATTAAAACCATCCAGCAGATACTCAATATTCTGGGTTATGATGCCGGCGTAGCTGACGGTATCTTGGGGTCTAAAACACGTAGCGCTACAAGGAAATTTCAAAGAGATATAGGTATGGTTGCAGATGGCTATGTGGGCTATGAACTTCTTGAAAAGCTTCAGTGAGCATTAAAACCTACCTCGGTTTCGATGTTGGCACCAAACGCACCGGTATCGCAATAGCAAATAGCCTAACAAATCAAGCGAGTGGTATTGAGACCGTCATACATCACAAAGACGGCTCTACAAATTGGCAGCAAATTGAGAAGATTATCAACAACCATCCAGCCGATATTATTGTCGTAGGCGTTCCTTATGATGAAAACAACAAGGAGCAAGAGATGATCTTCATTGCCCGCTCCTTTGGTCGCAAAATAAAAGACAGATTCGACATCGAGGTCGTTTTTGTTGACGAATATTTATCCTCTTCTGAAGCAAAAAACCAATTAAAATGGCACTACGCTCATAAGAATGCCGATCGAAGTGAAGTCGATATGCGCTCTGCACAACTAATTTTGCAAACATGGCTAAATGAAACCAGACCTGATTAGTAACGACTCCCAGCTCAACTCCTCCGGAAAACTAATTCATCTTCTAGGCTTAAAAGGCCTACCTAAAGAGCAAATTGAAAACATTCTCAATGTTGCAAGCAGACTCTTAGATACTCAAGGCAACCTTAAAAAATCCAAAGTCCTAGACGATATGTCTGTGGCCAATCTGTTTTTTGAGCCTTCAACTCGGACCCGTAATACCTTTGAAATTGCTGCCAAGCGTTCTAGCGCACAAACTATTAATGTTGACCTTGCAAACTCGGCGACCAAGAAAAATGAAACCTTGATGGACACAATGCATACACTAAAGGCTATGCAGATTGACATGTTCGTTATTCGTCATAAAAAGAATGGTCTGCCACACCATATAGCCAACAATATTGAGGGCATTGCAATCATCAATGCTGGAGATGGAATAAACGCACATCCAACCCAGGCGCTCTTGGATATGTTAACGATCCAGCAAGAAAAAAAATCTTTCAAAGACTTGTCAGTTGCAATTGTTGGCGATATCCGTCATTCTCGCGTCGCACATTCGGACATTCATGCTCTCAGGACATTAGGGACAAAAGACATCCGTCTGATTGCGCCCGGATACCTGCAATATAATGGCGAAGTCTCAAATAATCTAAAGTTGCTTGACAATCTAGATGAGGGAATAAGCGGTGTAGATGTGGTGGTGACGTTACGACTACAAAAGGAGCGCATGTTGGCAGCAGAAATTCCCAATGAAAAAGTCTACTTTGACCACTATGGCATAACCAATGAAAAGTTAAAACTGGCAAAACCAAACGCAATAGTGATGCATCCTGGTCCGGTCAATCGTGGCATTGAGGTGGACACGGCTGTTGCTGATGGCCCCCAGTCTGTAATACTCAAACAGGTGACCAATGGTATAGCGATCAGGATGGCGGTCATGGAAGTCTTGGCACAAGCCTTATAATTTATGGGCCAACCAATTAGCTATGATCTCGCAAAAGAGGCGCTCGGTCGTCTTAACACAGACGACACGATCTCATCAGCGCACGGCATACTGTGTGGCTTTTCTTGTGTCAAACAAGACATCTCTCTGGATGATTGGCTCAACGAGGTCTTGGTAAGTGTCGACCTGAACAACCTCAATGAAAAAGAATCCCACCAGGTGATGGCAGAAATATTTAACAGTACCGTTGAGCAGCTTGCCGACCCAACACTAAATTTTCGTCCGCT
>Ga0207990_1001066_pt1 | contig 14686 bp, 14 predicted proteins | sample ETNtaG_8_FD_185780 | JGI IMG/M metagenome (GOLD analysis project Ga0207990, IMG submission 185780) | Marine microbial and viral communities from oxygen minimum zone, Eastern Pacific Ocean - ETNP201406SV75 (SPAdes) (version 2) | ecosystem: Environmental > Aquatic > Marine > Oceanic ...
TAATAGTTACCGTCAAAGTTACCGTCTAAAGTGCTGGATTTGGTTGGACGTGATTCGATTCAGGTGGATCAGAAGGGGTGGTGTTGGTCACATCGGGTCAGGATTGTCGACCGATTCCACGCGGTCGGGGCTGATTGTGACTCAAATGGACTGGAGTGGACTCCTGTCGGTCACATTATGGTCACAGTGATCTGCTGTTGTTGACTGTAACGCAGGCAGGTCTTTTGCTTCTCGTTTTGACCAGATTGTGACATGGGCAGGGCATCTGGAAAGAAGGGGTTGGGAAGCGTCTGACGAGTAAAGTCTATGTGACTCTTTTTGATGTTCAAAATCTCCCCTCTGCGCATCCCTGTTTCAAGTGCGAGAATAATTATTCGCCACAGTTCGCCATTTGATGCTGATAACAGCCTGTTCTCTTCACTGGTTTCTAGCCTGCGTGTGCGAGCATTTGCAGTTCGAGGAATAGATATCGCGGTTACGGGGTTCGTACTGACAAAGTCTGATCTTAGAGAAATATTTTCTGAGGGTTCTGGACTTGTAAATCTCCCGCTGGTTACCCTTGTGGCTAGGTATTACCTCTAATTCACATCGTTCTAGAAGGTCACCCACGGTGAAGGGGCTAGGGATGGATATTGGAAGCCTTCTTTCCATATCAGCTTCGGTAGACTTTGCCCATCGCCTCGCAACAGAAATACTGCTGAAACTTCTAGTAACTGGTGGGTATCCGATTTTCCGGATTTGAACATGGTATTTCTTACCCCTGCGTCTGATCGTAGCCATCTTTCATCCTCACTGTGCCAAAAGTGTGCCAAATAAGGATTGCCTACGAACCGTGGGGACATTTACCCACGCTAGACCTTTGAAAAAGAAGGGAGGAATTGGTGGAGCCGAGGAGGATCGAACTCCCGACCTTCGCATTGCGAACGCGACGCTCTCCCAGCTGAGCTACGGCCCCACAGCAACTGATAATGTTGCGGACTAATTTTATCCCACGTTCGGATAATTGACCACCTTGAGTGGGTGGGCTGCCAAAAGCAAAAGCGGTTGTTGTCATGATAAGGTGGGCGCTGGATATTCAGAAAAAAAGGTATTTCAGATGGATTCGCAGGTATCAGCACAGGAGGTTTCTCCCCAGGCAATTTTGGATGCCGCGCGCGTATTTGAAGAGCGCATTCCATTTAATCGGGTGCTTGGATTGCGGTTTGAAAAACTCGATGAGTTCGATGTAGTGGTGCGGTTTGAAATGCGCGATGAACTGGTGGGAAACTTCACCCGCGGTACTCTGCATGGTGGGGTGATCTCCAGCACACTGGATGTTGTCGGCGGGCTGGTCGCGTTTATTTCGTTACTAAAACGCGAGGGCGTTCAGTCGCTGGAAGACGAAGCGGAAAAATTTTCTCGGATGGGTACGATCGACCTGCGGGTAGATTACCTGCGTCCTGGCTTGGGACAGTCATTTTCAGCTAAGGGCTTTGTCTTGCGTACCGGACGCAAGGTGGCAGTTACAAGAATGGAACTGCATAACGACGAGGACTCACTGATTGCTGTTGGTACAGGAGCGTACAGTATTTCTTAAGTCGCGTTGACCTCTGCTCAGCCTTAGTGCGGATGCTATAGTAGTACCGCTTGTGACTGATAAACCCTTATCCGATATGGCCGAAACCCCACCTGCGACAGGCGCTTCCTTAACTCCAGGCGAGCAGTTGCGAAAGGCTCGCCAGGGCTATCACTGGACGGTTGAAGATGTCGCGGCCAACCTGAACCTTACCGCGGATGTTGTTCGCGCACTCGAGTCTGGTGATCATTCAGCTTTGCCCGAGGCGATTTTTGTTCGCGGGTATCTTCGCGCCTATGCGCGGCTGATGGAGATTAATGAAAACGAAGTGCTGGAAAGTGCTGATCGGGATGCTACGGGAAGCATCGGTTCAGTTGTTCCCGTTATCGGCAAGGAGGCCTTCAAAGAGAAAAAAGGGCGAAGATGGCTTCAGTTTTCAACCGCTCCGCGAAGGGGCCGCTGGCGAAAGACAGCCCTTGCCACCATTTTGATCGTGGTTGTCGTGCTGGCTGCCTGGTGGTTCAGCGGCTTGCGTGCACCGGTAGAGAATTTGATCAACTCTCCCGGTGGCGATACCGGAACATCCGGGGTAATCACCATTCCGCTTAATACCAACGACTGACCTCACAGTTGTGCGTCAGTCCCGGCTCGGAGGGTTTCGGCCCTCTCTCTAATGGCCTGGGCGCAGAATCCGCGCCATCACTGGCGCATCTATATTGCCGCCGCTCAGTATCAAGCCAACACGTCCCTGAACCCTGACCGCCCCACTTAGTAAAGCAGCGAGGCCGAGCGCCCCGGAAGGCTCAACCACTACGCGTGCAGTTTCAAACAGTAATCGGGTGGCTTCGATAATCGCCTCTTCCGGCACGCTGACAATATCATCCACTGTCTTTTGTATGACGGCAAAAGTGATTTTACCCAAAGATTCGGTACGGGTTCCGTCGGCGATAGTTTGAGGATTTTGAACCGTTTCGATCCGGCCGCTACGAAAGGATCGCACTGCATCATCAGCTGCTTCGGGTTCGACCCCAATGATTTCGCAACCCGGCGAAAGAGCGCACGCGCTCAATGCCGAACCGCTGAGGAGTCCGCCGCCACCACAGGGAACCAGCAGCGTTTTCAGCGGCCCACAAGAATTGATCAACTCCATCGCGGCAGTTCCTTGGCCGGCAATGATGTGAGGGTGATCAAAAGGGGGTATCAGGACGCAGCCGGTTTCTCGAATTACCTCGTCGGTCAACGCTTCGCGCTTATGTTTGGTTGGGTCGTATGCTATGACCCGGGAAGCATAACGCTCAGTACCATCGCGCTTGATTTGTGGTGCATTGTTTGGCATCACCACGGTAGTCTTGATGCCGAGGTATTTCCCAGCCAGCGCAACCGCCTGGGCATGATTGCCGGAGGAATGCGTGATGACGCCACGCGAACGCTGCTCTGGCGTCAACCGGCTCATGGTATTCCAGGCGCCGCGGAACTTGAAGGCGCTGATGTGCTGCAGATTCTCGCATTTGAGAAAAAGCTTCATGCCCAATCTGTCATCGAGAGGGGTATCGGCCAGTACCGGTGTTTTTCGGGCTACGCCGTCCAGACGGCTGGCAGCAGAAACAATGTCTGTATAAGTTGGAAGCATGGACTCCATCAGAGGCGTGTCTCGAGACTTGTTATCAAGTGTAGGTGCTCGGGGCGGTGGGTTAACCACAGCCAAACTGATCAATTTCTTTGGCTCACTTGCCGTTACAATCCGGGAAAAATACACCAGTGTCAAATTATGAATGAATCTTCCACCCCGCCTCTAGAGATAGAGACTGGCGCAGCGCCGGTCTTTTCTATTATCTGGCTACATGGTCTAGGCGCCGATAGCCGAGATTTCGAACAACTGCCGCAGATGCTGAATCTGCCTCGACAGCTGCCGATCCGGTTCATTCTGCCGGACGCACCCCATCGACCGATTACCTTAAATGGCGGTATGGTTATGCGCGGATGGTATGACCTGACCGGTATGGAGATCGTTACGCAAGAAGACGTATCAGGCCTGGACGAGTCGGCAGAAATTGTCGACTCGCTAGTGGCCAGAGAATGCGCCCGTGGGGTGCCAAGATCACATATCGTTGTTGGCGGATTCTCCCAGGGTGGGGCGGTAGCGTTGCATTATGGGCTGCGTTGCGAAGAGGCGCTGGCGGGGATTGTCGGTTTATCGACCTACCTGCCGCTTTCGGGTCAATTGGCTCAAAGGGTTCATCCCAATGCCCTTAGCACGCCAATCTTTCTTGCCCATGGCCTTTTTGATCCAGTGCTGGCTTTACCTTTGGGCGAAGCAAGCCGTCAGATTCTGCTGGATAGCGGTTGTGACGTCACCTGGCACACTTATCCGATGCCTCACAGTGTAGCGCCCGAAGAAATGACTGATCTATCTGCCTGGTTGTCGGCGCGTGTCTGGCCCGAGGTCGCAACTAACTAGATTGCGTTTTTCTCGTCGATTGAGCGTTGCCGATGCTCAAGTTGATCTAGCGCCTCGCGTATGCGTGGCAGATAAGGGTTAATGGCCAAGGCGTCGCGAAATGCCTGTGTCGCGGGACGAAACTGACCCTGACGCAAAAAGATTAGCCCGAGTCCAGACAGTGCTCCAAAATGCCGTGGCTCCAGTCGTAAGACCTCTTTGATATCCCGGATCGACCTGTCGTAGGCCTTTGCCAGAAAAAGTACTGTGGCCCGCTTGTTCCACCCCTCGGCAAAATCTGGGGCACGATCGATCACCTCGCTGAAATACTGGTAAGCAGAACGATAGTGTTTTGATGACATAGCTTGTGCGCCTTGCGCCATGGCGTTCGCTACGGCGGGATTGCCCACTTCTCGCCACAGACTCCAGATTTCCCCCGTAATGCGGTCAGCAGTGGCTTGATCGGGGGCAGTTTTCAATTGTGAAAACAAAGGGTCCAGGCCGGGATGGTCTTGATCCGCAGATGTTTTTACTGCTGAGAGGGCCATGCAAGCAGCCATCACCCAGGCGATGGTTCTACTGGTGGTTCTGCTGGGTAGCTTCATTGCGCAGAAGCGATCAGGTGCAGCGCCTGGGCGTGTAGCGCCGGATTAGCACTTGCCAGCGCCTGTCCAGCAGAATCGAAAGTCAGCGCCTCGCCTTGCCAGTCGCTTATGCAGCCGCCTGCACCTTCGATCACCGGGACCAAAGCCAAGTAGTCAAAGCGACCTAATCCGGCCTCCATCACTAAGTCGGTGTAGCCCAGTGCCAACAGGCCATAGGCATAGCAGTCGGCGCCAAACTGGCGAAATCGCACAGCTTCACTCATTCGACAAAAAAGCTGCCATTCCTGCGGGTCAAACATATCCACGGTGGTGGCGTTTAACGTAGCGTCAGTCAGCACATTTGTATCGGCTACTTTGCAGGGGGAGCCATTGTGGAGAGTAGTTTGGTCCTGAACTCCGATCCAACGTTCGTCCAGTGCTGGCATATCGATGATTCCCAGCACCGGCTTGCGCTGGTAAAGAAGCGCGATCAGGCAGCCGAAAGTACGCTTGCCGGTGGTAAAACTCTTGGTGCCATCAATAGGATCCAGAACCCATAGCCATCTTGCGTCAGTTCCGGTTAGGCCTTCTTCTTCGCCGTATACACCATGATCTGGGTAGCGCTGTCCGATAGCTTTGCGCAAGTGCTGCTCGATCTCAAGATCGGCAATGGTTACCGGTGTACCATCGGATTTACTGGATACTGCGTGCGCCTGGCGAAAAAACTTGTTGCTTATCCTACGGGCATCGTCTGCCAGTGACGAAGCAAAAAGAACGAGGTCCTGGTCCGGTACAAGAGGCATAGGTGCGCCCAATAAGAGAAGTATCTGGACGCCAACATTAGTGCCTTCGCTTAGCTAGTGCAATCTCCGATGACGCAGGTTATCTCAATAGTAAGAGGAGGCCGAAGTCCTGACAAGTTGGCCCGGTAGGGCGCTTGCCAGATGGGGCCTGTCAAGACGCATTGTTGCCCTGTAATGTAATGCGCTCAGGTGTGGCCAGTCTCGCCAAGAGCCTCTCGCGCGAGTTGGCATCAGAGGGCTTCTGCGTCAACAACCTGGCGCCAGGCACGATAAATACCGACCGGCCTGGCAGGTCTATTCAAAACGCAGGCCGACAGAGCTGGTGAACCTATAGAGAAACTGTCGGCTGAACGAGCGGGTACTGCCCCGCTGGGCCGTTTTGGCGGGATTGATGAATTTAAGTAAGACTGGGTTCTTAGTGTCTGATGCAGATAGTTATATTACCGATGAGACACTTATCGTTGATGGTGGCCTCATGAAAACACTCTGATAGGGCTGATTGTTTTCTGATTACGGACTCTTGGCCGGTGCAGGGCTCGCCTGAAGATTATTTTTCCGCGGATATATAACAGATGTAAGCGGCGTCCGCCTCACCATTCTCGGTAGGTGTAAAAACGCCATTGCCCTCGCCGCTCTTGGTATCAGTGCCCTCCCAGTGCACCAGCACCCTTTTAAAGCCTGCCTCACCCAGTAATTCTCTAATCTCGGGCAGTGTCCATAGGCGCCAGTTATAACTGAAAGCGCGTTTCAACTTAGATCTATCAGGGAATTTGAAATGAATATGACAGTTTATTTCACCGGTAATAGGGTTGTAGCGGGCCTGATCCCAAACGTAGATAAAATCGTCGTGATCGGTCTCTTCTTCCATCTCCCGGCATGCTTCATAACCGCCGTACGAATCCAGAAATAAAATGCCGTTATCTGCCAGGCAGTCGCGTGCCCTTGAAAAATACCCCCTTAGTTCGTCACGGGTTTGAAAGGTCCAGTAACTGAAGTTCATAGCCAGAATCATATCGACTGGCGGCGTTTTAACTGTGAGAACGTTCTCGTTCATGAGCACAATCCGATCTGCTCCATCACCGTTAAGGGCATTGACCCTGTTGTTTTTTCCCCAGGCTAATACCTCGGTGTCCAGATCGACACCCCAGGCCTGATTATCTTTGCGCCGTCGCACCCACTCGCAGCTGGTATTAGCCGTGCCGCAGAAGTCCTCACGCAGGGTAATGGCCTTACGTCCTCGAAGCGTCTCGTAGGTCTCATCCACCATGTCGATCTCAGATTCCACGCACTGGACAGCACGCTCGTAGAGTATGTGGCGATCTGCCTTGTCAGCTTGTGTCGGACCCTTGGCCTTGGGAATCCTGCGATAAGTTGTTCGGGTTTTGGGCTTCTTATTGCTCATGGGCTAATTAATTATTCGGATCAGTGCCATTGCCGTTCGGTCACACTATATGACTCGTCGGCATGTGCTCAGGGGTTCAAAGAGATTACTCAGGAAATAGCAACGGCGATGTTAGCGCAAATGGCCTGGTGGCCGAAAGGTTGCCTGAGGATTATTCGCCCTGGTTTGGTAGTACGTGGTCTGCGACTGCTGAGGCAATTAGAGAAAACACACGGACCGATGTGCTTTCTTCCTCCTCATCATTGACGATTGCCGCTACGGCGGATGCCTTCGCGTCCAGCGTCAGGGCAGATTGCAGATGCCAGATAGCGTCGAAGTTGTCCAGGTAGTGTTTGCTACCCCGCCGCGATGTCACCAGGGAGCGCCCCTTAAAGAAGCGTTTCAATGTCTTTTTGCGACTGACTGTCAGCAGGATGGGTACCACGATCACATCGGGGTCCAGTGTGAGCCTTTGGATCATAGACGGCCGTATATGGACACCTTCAATAATCATCGAAAATTGCTCATGCTGCGATCTTTCGAGTAGAGCTTGTGCGGCCAATTCCACCTCGTCTGCCTGACGGTTATAGCCTTCCTCAATGCGTGCTGGCATGTCGCCTCTATCTGGGCTGTCGTCCAGCGCTCGCCACGCTTCAAAACTGGAGTAATGCAGTTCGGGGGTTTTTTCCGGTGATCGCAAAGTGCGCAATACTTCCCGCAGCATGTCTGTGGATTGAGTTCGGGTGATATTTAAGCGGGTCGCGAGGTGGGCCGCCATTGTGCTTTTGCCAACACCGGGCGCCCCCCCAATCAGAATCAGCAGCGTCTTGTTTGCGCGTGTGAGCCTGTGCCAGGCCTCAAGGTTTTTCGCAAAGTGTGCTCCGGCCTCGGCCAGTACCATCTGACAGGCAAGCTGATGCAGCGTTTCGCGCTCAATGCCCGTCGAGTATTCCCTGACCAGTCGCTCGTGCAGACTGTGGGCCAGGGCTTCTGCCGCAGAATGGGTGATGCCACAGATCTCGAGCCGATAACGGAAGATGGCACGGGAAAACCAGACATCCTCTCCATCTTTATGGTGAATTCGTATCCAGACCGGCTGCCCTCGGGAAAGTCGGTACCGTTCTTCGGTCTCTGGACTAAACTGAGATACAAGAATTTGTGAAACTGCTTCCCTTATGCGGGGGCTGCCAATGACTTCTTCACGGGCCAGCTGGCTCCGTACCGTCGACGCTACGCCGTACGCCTCCGAGAACGTCAGCCCTATTTTCTGCAGTGAGCGCGTTAGGATGCCCCGCAAGAAGGGGGCGGAATCACCACTTCTATTAACGACATTTAACTTTGACACAGTCTTTTTGGCGATACGAACTGGATTTTAAGAACCTGTAATGGTATCAAAGCCTGTCGTTAGGAGTTAGTGCGGGGTCTGTGAGAATATAGGAGATATACTTGGATCAGAAGGTTGCTTATAAGGAAACCCTATGGCAGGTGAGGCCCAAAAAGACGTTCAGGCGAAGCCAGTAACAAACGTAATAGCTTGTTTACGCAGTGAGTTTGGTGAACGGCTGTCCGAGGCGCTCGCTGTCCGAGAACGCTTTGGCAAGGATGAATCTTTTCACGCCAGCGTGCCGCCGGACGCCGTGGTCACCCCCCACACCACTGAGGAAGTCAGCCGAATCGTATCCCTGTGTGCTGAGCACCGGGTGCCCGTGATCCCATACGGCACGGGCACGGCGCTGGAGGGTCACGTTGCGGCCTTGCATGGCGGTATCTCGATTAACCTGCAGGAGATGAATCAGGTGGTCGAGTTGCATGCCGAAGATCTGGACGTTGTGGTTCAACCCGGCGTAACCCGCAAACAGTTAAACAACTACCTGCGTGATAGCGGCCTGTTTTTCCCGATCGACCCGGGTGCTGATGCCTCGATCGGCGGCATGACCGCCTGCCGTGCTTCGGGAACGAACGCGGTGCGTTATGGCACTATGCGTGAAAACGTGTTGGCGCTGACTGTCGTGCTGGCCGATGGCCGCGTAATTCAGACCTCGCGTCGCGCTCGCAAATCTGCAGCCGGTTACGATCTCACCCGGCTTTTTGTCGGCTCAGAGGGGACGCTCGGCGTAATTACTGAGGTTACGCTGAGACTTTACGGAATTCCCGAAGCCATCTCCTCAGCCGTATGCACGTTTCCAGACGTCGACAGTGCTGTCAACACGGTCATCACTACGATCCAGTACGGTGTACCCATTGCTCGCATCGAGCTTCTGGATGAAGCTCAGGTCGACGCCATCAACCGATACTCCAAGACCGGTCTCACCGTGGCGCCAACCCTGCTTCTGGAGTTTCATGGAACTGACCAGGGAGTCAAGGAGCAGGCCGAGATTGTGCAGGAGATCGCGCTAGACTCAGGCGGCAGTAATTTTCAATGGACCACAAATACCGAGGAGCGTAACCGGCTGTGGCAGGCGCGTCACGATGCGGCATACGCCTGCAAAGCGCTGCGACCGGGTGGTGAAATCTGGGCGACCGATGTTTGCGTGCCTATTTCACGCCTGGCCGAATGTATTCGTGAGACGCAACAGGATATTCGTGATTTTGGTTTATTTGCCCCAATCGTTGGCCATGTCGGCGATGGTAATTTTCATCTTTGTCTTTTGGTTGGCAAGGATGATCCTGCTGAAAGCAAAAAAGCGAACGAATTGCATGAGCGTATGGTCATGCGGGCGCTTGGCATGGGCGGCACCTGCACCGGGGAGCATGGGGTGGGTTACGGCAAGCTCGACTTTCTGGTCGCCGAGCATGGTGAGGCGATCAGTGTCATGCGCTCAATCAAGCAGGCGTTGGATCCAGACAACATCATGAATCCCGGTAAAGTGCTGCGTGTGTGATGGGTACTGTGGCCAGGCGTTTATTCCACCGCCGTCTGGTCAGTTACTGCCATAGTAGGGTCGCGTAATCAGGCAACCCATGGAGCATTGGTCGATCCGTAAACCTGCGGTGCACACCCAGGGCGGGGTGGTGGTGGCACAGCACGCATTGGCCGCCGAGGCAGGCGCAAAGGTGCTGGCCCGGGGCGGCAACGCAGTGGACGCGGCCATCGCAACTGGTTTTGCCCTGAGCGCGGTCGAGCCCTGGATGAGTGGGCTGGGTGGCTGCGGTTTCATGACGGTTTACCTGGCCCGTGAAAACCGAAGTTATGCGCTGGAGTTTGGGGTGCGTGCTCCGGGTGCGCTCAATGTCAGCGACTATCCACTCAGCACGGGGTTTGACTCCGATCTTTTTGCCTGGCCTGGGGTTTTGGAGAACCGCAATGTGCTGGGCCCGTACTCAGTCGCAGTACCGGGCTTTGTGGCAGGATTGGGCGAGGCGGCCAAACGCTTTGGGACGCTTTCGTGGCCACAACTTCTGGCACCTGCGATCGCTCTGGCGGAGCAGGGACTTTCCGTAGATTGGTATTCAAGCCTCAAGATCGCCTCCAGCGCGGCAGATATTTCCCGCTTTGAATCTACCCGCTCGGTGTATCTGCCAGAGGGTCATGTGCCGATGGGTCACTGGGCTGGCTCACCACCGGTGATTGAATTAAAAGGTCTTGCAAAAACGCTCGTGCAACTCTCCGATCAGGGCCCGGCCTCTTTTTACCAGGGGGATCTGGCAGCGCGTGTACTAGCAGATACGGCATCTGTTGGCATTAGTTTATCTGCCGAGGATCTCGCCTCGTATCGAGTGCACTTTGAGGAATTGACCGGAGTCAGCTACCGCGACGCGCTTATCTACACTCCGGCGGGGCTTTGTGCTGGTCCGAGCCTGTGCCAGGCTCTAACCGAGCTTGAGCAGCGCTTGCCGAACCCACCGATGCAGCCCGATGGGAATTCCACCGCTGCCACCGCTGCCAGTTTGCAGGCGGCCTACGCAGATCGACTGTTACAGATGGGCGATAGCCCCGATGGCAAGATCCCTGCCTGTACTACCCATCTAAACGTTACCGATCGCAACGGCAATGTCGTCGCGCTCACCCAGACACTGCTGTCGGTTTTTGGATCCCGTTTGCTGTTGCCTGACACCGGGATCCTGATGAATAACGGCATCATGTGGTTTGACCCTGAGCCGGGCCGACCCAACTCGATGGCTCCGGGCAAACAGCCCTTATGCAATATGTGCCCTACAATCGTGGCCGAGCCAGCAGGGCCTGTTACAGCTCTGGGTGCCTCCGGCGGGCGGCGCATCGTCTCATCGATCATGCAGTTGATTTCGTTCATCACCGATTTCTCCATGGATCCAGAACAGGCCATGCACCAACCCCGCGTTGATGTCAGCGGTGTAAGCCAGGTTGTGGCGGATGCCGCCTTCGATCCTGCGATACTTCAGGCACTGGGTGATAAGGTGGCCGACTTAAGTACCGCTGACCACGGTGTTTACCCCAGTCTCTTCGGCTGTCCCTCGATAGCTCGGTTTGACCCGGCCAGCGGCTGCTCAACAGGCGCGGCTTTTGTGCAATCTCCATTGGCTGCGGCCGTTGCCGAGCCGGTGGACTGTTAATCAAGCGTATCGGGGTTATTCCAGGAGGAGGCCTTGCAGCGTCTATCCCAGAGTCGCCGGGCGGGGCCACGACAGATCAGCGGTGAAGGTCACCTGCCGATCGAGGATGGTCGTTTTGAGTACAGGTCTGAGTTCTTGGCGCCAGCTGAAGCATCACATTACTGCCAAACTTTGATCAAAAAGGTCTCCTGGCACACGCCCCGTGTGCACCTTTACGGGCGCTGGGTGAATTCACCGCGCCGGGCCGCCTGGTATGGTGATCCCGGAGCGGTGTACCGTTATTCCGGTACTAAAAATTTGCCATTGCCGTGGCTGGAAGAACTCGATCAGTTGCGGGTCCGGCTGAGTACTTTTTGCGACTATAGTTTCAACAGCGTTTTGCTTAATTATTACCGGACGGGGTCTCAAAGCATGGGCTGGCATAGCGATGATGAGCGTGAGCTTGGTACTGCGCCGGCGATTGCTTCTATCAGTCTGGGTGGCCCGCGGCGTTTTCTGTTACGGCATCGGCGCCGCAAAGACCTACCCGTGCATGAAATCGTGCTCAGACACGGATCCTTGTTGCTTATGAGTGATGAGTCTCAGATCGCTTGGCGTCACAGTGTGCCAAAAACAACTCGTCCGGTTGCTCCGCGGGTTAACCTTACCTTCCGCCAGATCCAAGGTAGCTAGGAACCCTTGATGACTTCAGCCCACATTCAAACCCAGGCTGCTGATTACCGGCCGCTTGCCGAAGCGATGCGTCCGCGTAATCTTGAGGAGTTTGTCGGCCAATCGCATCTGATTGGCCCGGGTTCAGCGTTGCGCGAGGCGCTGGTAGGTGGACACGTGCATTCGATGGTGCTCTGGGGGCCGCCGGGCACGGGCAAAACCACCCTGGCGCGGATGGTGGCGCACTATTGCGATGCCCGCTTTCAGGTGCTCTCTGCAGTGACCGCCGGGGTCAAGGATGTGCGCGAGGTTGTGGCGCAAGCCAAAGCGTTGCCGGGCAAGCTGGTGTTGTTTGTTGATGAAGTCCATCGTTTCAACAAAGCACAGCAGGACGGCTTTTTACCGCACGTGGAAGATGGCACTTTGGTGCTGATTGGCGCCACCACAGAAAACCCGGCTTTTGAGCTCAACAATGCATTGCTCTCACGGCTACGTGTTTATGTATTAAAGGCGCTGGCCCGCGAGGAACTGCAATCACTGCTGGAGTGCGTGCTGTCTGATTGCGATCGAGGTCTGGGACGGCTGAACCTGACTCTGTCAGATTATGGCCGGGGCTGCCTACTGGATGCGGCTGATGGTGATGCACGTCGTCTATTAAATTTTCTTGAAATCGGGTCTCAGTTTGCCACGGCGACAGACGATGGGCATGAACTTACCGACCGGGTATTGCCGGAGGTGATCGGCACGCCCTTGCGTCGCTTTGATAAGGGCGGCGATCTTTTTTACGACCAGATATCAGCGCTGCATAAATCGATGCGTGGTACTGATCCGGATGCTGTGCTGTATTGGTTTGCGCGGATGATCGACGGCGGCTGCGACCCGCGTTATATCATCCGGCGGGCAATTCGCATGGCCAGCGAGGATATCGGTAATGCTGACCCGCGAGCACTCAGTTTGACGCTGGATGCTGCGCAGACCTACGAGCGTCTGGGTTCTCCAGAGGGCGAATTGGCGATCGCTCAGGCGTTGGTCTATCTGGCCTGCGCCCCAAAGAGCAACGCGGTCTATAAAGGTCTCAATGCTGCGTTGCAAGTGGCCCAAGAAACTGGCACCCAGGAGGTGCCTTTGCATCTGCGCAATGCCCCAACCCGTCTCGCTAAAGAGCTAGGCCACGGCGAAAAATATCGCTATGCACACGATGAACCCCAGGGCTATGCCCAAGGGGAGACTTACCTGCCCGACACCCTGCAAGGTCAGCGTTTTTATTACCCAGTGGATCGCGGTCTTGAGATCAAGATTCGGGAAAAGCTTGAACGCCTGCGGGGGCGGTCACAGCAGACCAACGATGATGACTGAGCGCACCCGGTTGGTACGAGCGTTGAGTACGGCAAAGCCGGCGAGTATCGCCGAGCTTGCCTTGGCAGTTGGGATCGGTGAGCCGGCAGTAAAGCAATATCTGTTAGAACTGGAGGCAGATGGCCTTCAGTTTCAGGTAACCGCCTCACCTGGTTACCAGTTGGGCTTAGCGGTCGATCCTATGGAAGAGGTGCATCTCAAATCCGCTCTGACAACCAGAGGGTTTCCGTTTGTCGATCAGGTTGTTCTGCTGGATACCGTGGATTCAACCAGTAACTGGCTGACCCGCCAGGCTGGCAACAGTGAGTTACACGGTCAGGTTTGTATCAGTGAGTTTCAAAGTGCCGGCCGTGGCCGACGCGGGCGCTCCTGGCGGGGCTCGCCTTATCGTAATTTGATGCTGTCGATGGGCTGGCGCTTTTGCAAAGGGGCTGCCCAGTTAGGGGGGCTTAGCCTCTCTATCGGTCTCGCGCTGGCGGCCCGGTTACGCGAACTTGGCGCCGGCAAGGTTGGCTTGAAGTGGCCCAACGACCTTTTTGCGTCGGGCGAAAAACTCGGTGGGGTGCTGGTGGAGCTGAACTCCAGTGCCGACAAAGAGGCCTGCGCGATCATCGGGATTGGGTTAAATTTCGATGAGCCTTCTCTTGCATCTCTCGATACAGGTCAGGCGGTAACTGATTTGGCATCACAGATTAAGGGGCCGTTGCCTCAGCGCACAGAACTGATTGCATATGTGCTGGCCGATCTGGTTCGGGCGCTGGAACGATTTGATAATCGGGGTTTCATTCCCGACCAGCCCGGCTGGAATGCGCTGGATATTTTTTCTGGCAAGCAAGTTTACTCGGTTACAAAAGGCGAGCGTATTTCGGGACGAGGGGAGGGCGTCGATGCCAGAGGCTATTACCGGGTGCGGCGTGGTGACGGATCAATCGCGGCGGTAGTCGCAGGCGAGGTCAGTTTGTCGCTGGAGGATCCGATAACAGCAGTACAGGAGGGTTCTGCATAAATACCTAGGTGATCGACTGGATGCTCAGTCGGCCGCCCATTTCAACCCTGGAACTGGCTGTTTATTGCCCGCTCTTAACGCCGCTGCCAAAGTAATCCCGGTAAGATACGGCAGTACCAGCACTTTTAGCTTCAAAAACACCCCGGGCGATCGCCCGGGCCGTGCAGTCAGCGCCAAGCGCTCCGATGCGGGCGAGAACATCAATCGCTGTGACAGTGTCGCTCACAGCACCGGTGGTGGAAAGCGCAAAAACGGTATCACCGTCCTGCGGCGCATGTACCGGGCGTAACGCACGGGCGAGGCCATCGTGCGCCATGATCGCGAGCCGTTTGCTTTGCGCAGGAGTCAATGGCGCATCCGTCGCAACTGCAACCAGCGTGGTA
>Ga0207990_1001068_pt1 | contig 14681 bp, 9 predicted proteins | sample ETNtaG_8_FD_185780 | JGI IMG/M metagenome (GOLD analysis project Ga0207990, IMG submission 185780) | Marine microbial and viral communities from oxygen minimum zone, Eastern Pacific Ocean - ETNP201406SV75 (SPAdes) (version 2) | ecosystem: Environmental > Aquatic > Marine > Oceanic ...
TACTCCAACTGGAACCGCAGTTCTTACTGACGGTACAGTTAGTAGTATTACAGTAACCAATGCTGGTGGTGACTCTTGTGAAACAGTCACAGCCGTAATTGGTGACCCAACTGGAGGATCAATCGACTTCAGCTCAGCAGCAACTACTTACGTAGCAGCTGATGTGCTTGGTGGTGAACCAATACTCAGTCCAGATGCAGATAATTCACATGGATTAACTACAACATCATGGCCTTTTGTACAAACTTATGATTTAACTGCTGGTGATACAGAAATAGTCTTAGAACAAGCCGGATCAGATGAAGTCGTCGTACTAGATTATACTAGTCTCGAAGACTTCTCTGGAATCGAAATTGATAGAACTGCAGCTCCTCAAGGTGCTGAAGTACATCTAACAATTACAGATGGACAACTAAACATTGACCCAACTGCTGAAGAAACTGTAACTTTTAACTATTTGACCGGTGCTGTAATGCGAGGAATTGTCGCTGTCGATACATTAGATATCTCTGATGCAAACGGCTGTGATGATAACTGTTCATTACTTATCGATCTCAATGCTAATAGTGCAGCTACTGCCGTGTTAGAAACCGAAGCTACTGCAGATGATACAACTGCAAATGTCTGGATGACATTTTTAGAATCATCTTCAAACAGTGGTGTATGGGGTAACACAGACGATAACGATGACGCAAGTCTCGATATCGTTGCAACAGCAGTTAGAGGAACAACAGCCACAATCGATTATAACGATAGTGCACAATCATTAATGGTTGCACACGACTTCGCATCAATCGATTTGGATGAATCCTCTGTAGGCGATGAATGGAACTCTGGTGAATCTATGACAATTGTACTAAACGATCAAGACTTGAATCTAAACACAGCATCCGATGAAAGCCTATCTGTATCTGCTGGAACACTAGTTCCATCATTACAAATTGGTTCTCCATTGTCACTTGATACTACCGATTCTGGTGTATCTGCGGTAAGCTCATTCAGCAAGATTGCAACTTATACTTCTGCTTCAGCTACCACACATACAATAGATACTGGATTCCTAGTATCTGACATTGAAGACATCGAAACTGACTTTACCTACTTCTCATATGATCTAAGATCTATTGAAGGTGCACAAACTGTAGCTTTAGTAGAATTAGAGGATGAAGCTGGTGTAGTAATTGTTGACTCTGTTGCTGATTCCAATCAAGGAATTATCATCATTGACAACCTTGCTGCAGCAGAAGGTACAGAAAACGTTCAGGTAATTATTACATTATCTGGTGCTCAAGCAATAGCAAGTGCTCCAATCACAGCTGATATTTTCAGCTTTGATGGTGAAACTAACAATGCAATTTATAGAATTGAATTAGAAGAAACTGATGATAACACCGGTAGCTTTGAAGGTTCAGTTGAATATGTCATGTTGAATCAACTCAACGTTGACCAAGCAGCTACCTACGCAGCTATCACTCCAACCTCAGATGCAATCGACATCATTGTTCATTTAGATATGACTGATGAAGATTCTCCAAGAATTAACTACTTGGATCTGGGTGCAGATGGTGTTTCCACACAGATCGCAGATCAACAAGCAGCTCCAACCCACAGTGGTTCAGCTGACTTAGATATGGATTCATACAAAATTGCAGATACCGTTGTTGTAACAATTGAAGATCAAGACTTGAACACAGACAGTGAACTCATTGATGTTTATCTAACCCAAACCGATGACTTAGTCGGTGACGGTTCAGGCGATCACATCGCAGATATCACATTTGATGATTCAACATGGACAGGTCTCTTTGAGACCGGATTTAACTTAGTAGAGACATCAGTAGATTCTGGTATCTTTACTGGTTCATTCCAAGTTCCTGATGATGTTACTGGTACCGATATCGAAGTCAACTATAACGACTTTAGAGACGGTTCTGGTAATACTATCGAAGTAGGAGACGGTGCAAGCATTACTGCAAACACCGGTTCTGTATCCTTTGATAGAACTGTCTACCCAGTACCATTTGCAGCAGGCGACTTTGAAGATGGTGCCGGTGTCTCTATAGGCGCTGGTCCAATTCAAGTTCACATCAGAATTACCGATGCTGATTATGATATATCAGCAATTGGTGAGGATTCAGTAGCATCTTCAGTACTTGACGTTAAAATTAGTAGAGGTTCATTAGAATCCGCTAACTTAGCATCAACTACTGCTACAATACTTGAAACCGCTCCTGATTCAGGAGTCTTTGAATATGACTTAGAAATTACCTCGGCCGTCATTGCCAGCAGTGGAACTTTCCCTGCTGCCTCTGTCATCAACCAAGGTGATATCATAACAGTCACATACTCAGACCCACAGGATGCATCTGGTGAAGCCCAAACTGTAACTGACTCATCTAGCTTTGACCTTAGAAACGCTGTATTACAATCCGATAAATCCGTCTACTTAATTGGTTCAGATATGATCTTAACCTTAATTGAGCCAGACTTTGATCTTGATAACGATGAAACAGAATCCTATACCCTCGGCTTAGTCGAGTGGGATAGTGATGCTGCTACCGTTTATCTAGATGATGAAACCGAGTTTGATCCTGAACCATCTGTATTCAGAGAAACTGGTGACTCTACTGGAATCTTCCAAGTAGTCATCGAGATCCCTGGAGACATTAATGGTGAGAATCTAGACAGAGGTGAATTAATCGATTTGGAATACGTGGATCATGGTCCAGCCGGTGCTGACACAGTTGGTGTCGATTCAGAAGATGTAGGCTTAACTGTCTATACTTCTAACTTCGGTGCAACTGTAGAACTCGATCAAAAAGTATACACATGGACTGACAAAGTCTACATCACAATTGTAGCTCCTGACCATAACATGGACAGCGGTTTAGTTGATGAAATTGGCCAAGCTGGAGATCCTGTAAAGGTCTCCACCAGAGGTAACAGTTTAACCAACTACAAACTCGTTGAATCAGGCGCTGATACAGGCATTTTCATCGGTGAGGTAACCCTTACTGGATTTGCCCATGATGCAGATGGCGATGGTACAGACGATACTAACCCATCCACTAGTGGCTCAGGCCCAACAGGTGGTTTGTTAGCATCCACTGATAGTGACGGACTCACTGTCTCCTTTGAATTCTCAGAGGATGATACAGTTGTAGGCTCAGCATTAATCAGATGGAGTATCGGTGAAGTACAATGGCTCGAGGCCAGCTATCCAGCAAGCGGAACAGGAGTGATAAGAGTAATTGACGCAGATATGAACCTAAATCCAGAGTCAATCGACAACTTTACAGTTGACGCTTGGTCTGACTCCGATGCCGGAGGTATTGACCTTACTGTAACTGAAACTAATGAGGCAACTGGAATTTTCGAAGGAACAGTATTCTTTACTACTTCCGATGAATCTTCCGGTCATAGACTCAGAGTAGCAGAAGGTGACACAGTCACCGCAGAATATGAGGACAATACACTACCTGAACCATATACCACATCAGATGAACTTGATATCGCAGCCACTACACTAATTGGCACTATTGTACCACCTCTCGAGAAAGCACCAGCTGCTAACTTGAGAATAGTTGATGCATTCGGTAACAGCTTAAACGCTGTTAGCGTAGATCAACAAGTACAACTAGCCGCTGACTTAGCTAATGGTCAAGATAGCGAGCAATCATTTGCATACTTGGTACAAATTCAGGACGGTGACGGTGTAACAGTCTCACTCGCATGGATTACAGGCTCACTTTCTGGTGGTCAATCATTCAGCCCTGCATTATCATGGATTCCAACAGAAGCCGGTAGCTACACAGCAACCGCATTTGTTTGGGAGTCAGTAGATAATCCAACGGCATTATCACCAACAGTCAGTACAACAATAACTGTACAGTAAGATAACTAGTTCTAATTTTCCTTTTTTTCTTTTTTTGAATACCTCTTAACGAAGGTTATGCACAAATTTTCAAAAGTAATATCTAGGAGTATATTAAAAATAATTTAAAATGAAATTATTAGTTGTGCTTTCAATTCTTTTTGTAGTTTTGTTAATTCCAGTTCAAGATTCTTTTTCAGAACTGGAACTATCTACAAATGCTCAAGTGTATTCCCCTGAACACACCTTGCAAGTTTATGGAACTGGTTTGCCTGGAGAAAATTTAATTTTAAGATTATTTGCACCTGATGAATCCATTACAAAGTTTGATCAAGTTCAAACAGACTCTGATGGAAATTTCAATTACCAATTGTTAACTTGGCCTGTCCCTTCTCATGGTGTTCCTTATGGGACATATGTTGTTGAAGTGTTAAGTACTGAACAAAATGGATTATCTAAAAAAATTGATATTAAATTTTCATCAACAACAGAATTAATCTCTGTTGCAATAGAGAGACAAATTGATACTGTTGTATTTGCACCAGATTCAGGTGCACTAAATCAGTCATTTAGAGTATTTATTCAAACTACTCGAGATGGTTTAAACATTGGAAATGATCCAATGACACTTCTTGGAAATTCTATGATTCATTTACCTGACGGTTCATCATTGCCTTTGAAACATTATTTCAAGACCTTGTATGCTGGTGTATATTATTTTGATTTTACTCCAAACCAACAGGGAACTCATGTTTTTCAAATCTCTGTTTTTAATGAAGGTGTTACATCCAAAGGATTTGCAGCTACTCATGTGTTGAGTCAAGATCTTGGTGGAATCAATAAGCAAATAACTAAACTAAATTCAGTTTTAGGTGATACTTCTAATCAATTAGAAATTTTAAAATCTGAAATTAAAGGATTTGATGAAACCCTGTTAACTGCAAGTGATAAAATTGATTCAAGTACTGGTACTATTGCAATATCCGTTGAGTCTATCAGTGAGGCTTCTTCTCAACTTAATTCCCTGTTGTTTCCAATTATCGCATCTATTGGAATTATTGTAGCATTACAAATTACAATTATTGCTAGACGAAGATAATTATAATTATGTACGGTGGTGAAAGTAACTAATGCCCAAAGTGGCTATTTTCTTTTTGTTTTTACTGGTTTCTCCTCTTTTGTCAAACTCGCATGCGTTTTCAGTTGATCCATTTACTTCACTAGATGATACTGGGGATTCATTGATTCATAATTCTAATATTATTGACGTTGATTCTGATTTTTTTCTTGAAAATAATTTTAAAAGATATCTGATTTTTGGTTCTAGTTTACCACAAACTAATGTTTTAAAGAATAACTCTCTGTATGGTGTACAATCTGATCATGGATTTTTTTATGTATCTGTATTACCTGAAAAAACTGCATCTAATCTAATTGCACAAGGGTATCATGTAGTTGAAGATTCTAAATTGGACTTTCATACTTCTGATCAAATAATTTCTGATGTCTCAAGAATTGGTGATATTACTGGCTCTACTGCTGTTAAACAAAAATACAATGCAACTGGCAATGACGTTGTTGTTGCAATTGTAGATACTGGAGTTGACTTTTCAAATCCTGACATTCAACATTCCCTTGCACGCGATGAATCAAATTATCCTTTAATGCTTGATCCTGATGGCCAAGGAATTATTTTAACAAATGCAACCTTTTATGCAAATATTAGTGAATACGATACTATTCGAAATTATACTAAACCTATTTTTGATAATATGACTTCATCTGTATATCTAACTAGAGATGGTGCATTTCTTGATATCTTTCAACAAGGAAATGGTACTGTAATTCAAGTTTACAATTCCCTATTTCCACAATTTGGTAGTTCTGTAATTTTTAATGGAACTTTATCTAGTGATATGAAGATTGGAGATGATCATAGAAATTTTATCAAGTCAAAAAGTGGGGTGTATCATCTTGGTGTGATGTATCAAGGTGGACTATTTGATAAAATTCAAGTTGTTCCTGTTTTGGTAGTTGACTCTGTCATGTCTGGAATTTATGATACTATTGTTCCAGACCTTAGCACTTCCTGGCAAGATTATACCTATGACTCAAATTCTACAAAATCTAATTATGATTTTGATTTCACTGATGATACTCCAATTGTACTAGGTAGTGGAAATGAATTTCTAGTATTTGATTCAAATGATGATGGAAAAAATGATTATAGTGCAGGAACTTTTGGTGCCCAAGTCTTAGATGTTTATGGTGTAATTAAAAATAATTCCACTACAATTCATGATTCTCTAAACGCGATAAATGGAACGTTACTACCCCCAATAGATTCAGATGGTAATTTTTTTGGTGTAATGACTGATTTTATGGGACATGGAACATCCAGTGCTGCAAGTATTACTTCACGTGGTCATGAATCTTATAATATTTACAATGATACAAAAAAATATTCTATAACTGGTGTAGCACCTGATGCAAAAATTTTACCTGTAAAAGCATTATGGTTTGGTGATACTGTTTATGGATGGTTATGGTCTGCTGGATTTGAAAATACTGGAAATGATTGGGAATTTTCAGGTAAACCAAAAGTAGATATCATTTCTAACAGCTGGGGAATATCTAATTTCCCTTCTTCTAATTCATCACCTGGAATGGATGTCTTGTCATTAATTCTTAGTGTTTTGTCAACACCTCATTCTTTACATGATGATTATCCTGGCGTTACAATAATTTCTAGTGCTGGCAATTCTGGACATGGATATGGAACAATTGGATTACCTAATGCCTCACCGTTTGGAATTTCAGTTGGTGCTACTACCAATAACGTGTTTGTTGGGTATGGTCCTTTCAAGGATCAACCTAGATTTGGAAATAGTACCACACACTATGATCATGTAGTTGATTTTTCTAGTAGAGGCCCTAGTGCTATTGGTGATCCTAAACCTGATATTATGAGTATTGGAGCTCATGGGTTTATTCCTTCAAATGTTTTAAAATCTCAAAATGACTCCCAAGATGAATCCTTTTCATTGTTTGGGGGAACTAGTATGGCTGCCCCATTAGTTTCAGGAAGTGCTGCAATTTTGATGCAAGAAATGAAAAAACAATCTCAAGAATATGATTCATTCACAATTAAAAATATCTTAATGTCTACTGCAACTGATCTACAAAATGATCCATTTACTCAAGGATCTGGATTGGCAAATATTGAATCTGCTCTAGATTATGTTTATGGTAATGATGGTGTATTTATCGTCTACAACGATGCATCATACACTAATCTAAAAGAGGTTCTTGCACCTGCCCTAGAAAATATCAATTCTACTAAAATTGGATTTGAAAAATTTCAACTTCCTTCAAAATCATTTCCTATGACTAGCTGGTTTGCAGGACAATTACTTCCTGGAGAACGGACTACCACTACATTTACAATAAAAAATCCTACTAATCAAACACTTGTCATTAATTTAGAACCAAAAAATATTTCATTAATTAAAACAACTCTGTTGGATGGAATTACAAATGTTCAACAACAAGATTCTATTCTTAATAAAACTGGCACTTTTATTCCAAATTACATCAAACTATCTGATGTTCAAAATCATACACAACTAAATGATTTTTTTGATGATCAAAATCCAATTCCTGATGAATCTTCTTTAATGATATTGAATTTGAATTTCCCATTTAATGAATTCATGAATAGTACATCAGATATTTATGCTGATGATATGAAAATTTCTTCATTATATCTTTATGATTGGCTTGATAATGATAATGATACAAAAATTACTTTTGATGAATTATCTATGGTAAATAGAGCTGGCTCATGGGGAACAGTTCAAGAATTAAGAGTTTCAGAACCCAAAGAAAAATTTGATGGTGTTCCTTTAGTTGGAGTTTATCCTGTTCCAACACGTTATTCTTATTGGTTGGGGGATACAAACCAAAATTCAACTTCTATGGACTATACTGTTTCTGCAAGTTATTATCAAAAAGATAAATGGTCTGTATTGTGGCCTGATTCTCATACCATCAATGTTCCTTCAAAAAATATTGCAACTGTTGATGTTACATTAGTTGTACCTGATAATTTTCAAACTGGTGTGTATCAAGGATTTTTAACTTTTGAAAGTGATCAACATTCTGTTAATGCACCTGTATCTTTTGTAGTAAAACAACCAGTTGTGGAAAATGATACTGTACTTTTCATTGAAGGTATACAAAGTAATGATGTACTTTATGGAAATGGATTTACTAAAGGCGCATTTGATATGTCTAATCGATACATGGCAGGTGATTGGAGACAATATTATTTTGATATTCAAAATGAATCTATTGATACGGCAGTGATTGAATTTTCTTGGGAATTGGATGATACTAATTTTGGAATATTTGTAATGGATCCATCTGGAAAAATAATTCAAACAAATGTCCCTTCTGGAGTATTTGGTCATTTTCTTGGATGGCCATCACTTGATTGGTTAGGTCCTTCTCTTTTTAGTCAAGGCGGTGGATTTTTTCCAGTGAAAAATAAAGATAATACTTCAACTGTACTTTATGTGCCACTTAACCAAACTGGTACTTACACAGTTTTAACACATTCAACTTTATTTGCAGGAAACTCCACTACTGAACCAATTACCCTTACCGCAAAATTTACCAATATGTCTTCAGATGAAACTGTCAATTCTGAAAATAATCCTGAATTAAAATCGATAATTAATGATACCAGAGAAGATGAAATGATCTCAGGATCTACTGATGAGACTCTAGTAATTCCAAATAATGATTCTTTGAAAAATTCAGAAACTGAGTATAATTCTGAATTTGATCTTGGACTTGTAATTGGAATTACTCTTGGTGTTGCGATCGGAATTTCTGTATTATTTATCATTAGGCAAAAAAGTGACTAATAATTGAACAAGGTTTATAACCAATTTGGCGAGTTTTTAGCTTGAATGTCGCAGTTGGATGCAAAAAAATCTGATGGGTTATCCCGTAGAGACTTTCTAAGACTAATGGGTGCCGCAGGCACAGGCTTAGCATTTGCTCCGTTTATCCCATTTGGCAATTTTATGCCTAATCCTAATCAGGCATCACTAGAAAAAGTTCCTGTAATTTTACCTGATGGTACTCATGCTAACATCAATACTTACCCTATCAATCATGCTGAAGTTATTACATACCCTGCAACTGGAGATGCAGCACTTGATGCAGAAGCATTTCGTAAATGGCAATTTATCAGACTTCCTGAAGAATTAGGTGGTGCAAAAACTGACACATCTGCTATTCGTGCATACAGTATGATTTGTCTTCATCTTTGGTGTTTGTGGAAATATTGGCCTGATAATGGCAGAAAAAGAGGTGAGTGTCCTTGTCACGGTAGTATGTATGATCCAATGACTGGAACAGCTTTTGTAGGTCCTGCATCAGTACAAGCAGCTCCATCTAACACTTTACCTAAATTAACTATGGAAATTGATTCAGATGGATTTATTTTTATTTTACCGCCAAAGTTTAATGCAAATGAAAATGGAGTAATTGGATATGGCCGTTTCACTTGATAGACGAACCGGTATAGTAGCTCTACTATACTGGGTTTGGGACGGAGTAGACAGAACTATTTTCACTGCAATCAAATTTTCTTTCCCTGCAAGATTTGTAAGTCCGTTTGGATTTTTGGGAATGCTTACATTTGTTGTATTTATTATTCTTGGAGTATCTGGAGCTCTGCTGATGTTTTACTATCAACCTATTTTGGATAGAGCATGGGATAGTGTTGAGTTTATCAATGATGATGTTCCATTTGGTTTTCATATAAGAAATATTCACTATCACGGTTCTAATGCGATGGTTTTACTTGCAGTACTTCACATGTATTACCAATATTTCAGTGGAAGATACAAAATTAGAAATGAAATTTTATGGATGACTGGTGTAATTTTGGGAGTTGTTACAATTCTTGAAGCGTTCACCGGATATGACGTTATATTTAGTGAAAGAGCGGAGCTTGCGATTAGTATTGCGGCGTCGCTGACAACTTCAATTCCTGTTGTTGGGCCTACAATTAGAGATGCGGCGTTAGGTAGTGGATTCTCTGATTTTGTCTTGAGATTTTATGCACAACATGTGTTCTTGCTACCTATTGTTATGCTCGGATTGATGGCAGTACACTTCCCAAGGTTCCTAGTATTTGATGTTCCAATGGTAATGGCAATTGGTGGTGCTATTTTGATCACTGGTGGTGTCTTCCCAATTGATATGGGATTCAAGTTTGAACCCACAGTACCGCCTGGGGTAACAGTACCAGAGTGGTACCTTACTGGAATTTACGCTTTTATGAGAACTCAATATGACAAGTTTGTTACAGGTTTACTGTGGCCGTTGATATTTATCGTAACTATTGTACTCATACCATTCCTTGATAGATACAAGAAATTTTCATGGAGAGATAGACCAATGGTTACTGCATTTGGTATTACTAGCCTTGCGCAAATTATGGTTACGACTTATTGGGGATTCTATATTTCTCCTGATGTATCAATTCCATTAGTAGAACGTTTGGTAATTGATCCGTTATTCTTCTATGGAACAATGGTCTTGTTAGTTCCACTAGGATTTGGATTTACATACATGATGATTAAACTTGCAAATGAAGCTGAGAGAAAATCAAAACTTGCAAAAAATACTGGTCCACAAAAAGTAGCAACTATCAATCTTTCTGATAAATGGATTAATTGGTTACTTGTTGCACTTTTGGCATTCCAAGTATTCCTCAATATTGCAGCATACAACGCAGCTTTAACTGGAATGAAGAACGTATCTTTGTTCTTAGTTGGAATAATCTTGTTGGTATTTGCAGCATTCTTCCATATCTACAGATATGCAATGAGTCAAGAAAAGAATGCTCCTCCACCAGCACCTGTAAGAATAGTTGAAGATCTACCCGAACTATCTGAATCTGAAGAAATTGTAGTAGCTGCAGATTCAACTACTGAAGTACCTGCACTTTCAGATGATAGTACTGAAGAAAACCAAAAGAACTGATACTAACAGTTTCAATATCTAAAAGATGATTTGGGTATTGGAATTAATAATTTAGATTCTCAAAATTTTTATCTCAAAAATTCTAAAGAAGCTTTATAAGAACTTGGAAGGTTTACAAAAAATATGGGTACATCAAGTCATGCATATGGTATTGGTGTAATCGCACTTATTATTGGAATGGGTGCTTCAATTGTATTTTATACTTCATTTTATTATCCTGAATCTTTAGAAAAACCATCTGTATCTGATCATATTTTGCATCCTTCAGAAGATTTTATTATCAATATTGTAATGGGTGCAGGAATTGAGGGTAATGATAATTACATTCCAAACAAGGCAACATCCACTTTAACGATAGATAATAACGTAATCTGGCTAAATGATGATGAAACTCCTCACACTGTAACTCCAGATCATCGACACTCTGATTCATACAGTGGTGACTTTGGTTCTAGTGGAGTTGTAATGCCTGGTGAGTCTTATGAATTCTTATTCACAGAACCTCAGGAAGTTCATTATCACTGTGACCCTCATCCATGGATGACTGGATCTATAGTTGTTGAGAAGAGTAGATTTTAGTTAGAATATTTTGCAAAAATTATTTTACTTTCAATTTCCTTATGTTCTTCAATAATTGATACTCTAAATTTTACTTCATGTTCTTGTTTTGGCTCAAATTCAATTAATGCTGTAAATTCTACTTTATTCTCAGGCATTGCATCTCTGTTGATAAATAATCTTGAGACGTGTTGTGAGATCTTTTTTTGATTATATGACTTGTAAATAATGTGTTCATTTGAATCTAAAATTGTTGTATTTACTACTACCCCATCATATCGTCCTGGATATGATACATTGATTGTTCCAATAATTTCTGAACCTTGATGAATGTCAGTTGAATTTAATTTAAATTCTAAATCTCCCATAATCTAATTTCTTGTTCTTATGAATAAATAATTTGTTAAGTGGGCCCAAAGGGCTTCGATCCCTTGACCACTGGATTAGAAGTCCAACACGCTATCCATGCTGCGCCATAGGCCCAGAAACCTACCAATTAATTGTCATTTTAAGGGTTTAGAACCCAACTTTTTTGATTTTTCTCTCTTTCTGATTTGAATAAAAATTGCTGTGAATATCCCGCATATGGCCCAAAATGTTTTATGATTTTTTGATGCAATGTATCATATTGTTTTGGTGTAATTGTTTTGGTTTTGATTTCAAATTTATCATTATAATATTTACTCAAAATTCTAACTATCCATCTATCTAGTGGAACTGATTCTAGTTTGTCAAGTGAAAACAACATTACACAATCAGCTACCTTATTTCCAACTCCTGGAATCTTACAAATCTCTTCTTTTGCAGTATAGTAATTCATTTTTTTCAAATTCTCAAAATCAATTTCTTTGGATGAAATCATTTTAGATGCTTGTATGATGAACGAATCACGATACCCAACTCCACAACTTTTAATGTCTGCCAGTGATGCTTTGGCTAATTTCTGAGGTTTTGGGAACAGATAAAATTCTAATCCATCCCACTTTACTTTCTTTCCAAATTTCTTTGTTATATTTTCTAGACAGAATTTGATTTTTGGAATGTTTGAATTTGATGATACGATAAATGAAATTAGACATTGAAATGGATCTTGTCTGAGTATTCTCATCCCTTGAAATTTTTTTACTGCATCTTTAACTATTTTATCTTTAGATATGGACTTGATAATTTCTGCCATATCATCAGTCTCTCTAAAAAAATCTGTCATCTCATTTTGAAATGATTCAATCTTTGCATTTTTATCAATTTTTAAAATATCTGTACCATTTACCCCATACCAATAATTTTTATTTTTTTTCCAAAGAAAAACTTGACCACTATTTATTGAGTTTTCAACATTAATTGATAATTTCTTTTTCATCTTAGATGGTTATTTTATCATTAACCATTGGTGCATATGTTTCAAAACCAAATTGCTCATGAATTTCTTGGGCAAATATTTGACATGATTCTGAATCCCCGTGAACAGTCCATACTTTGGGATTTCCTTTGATTGTTTTCATCATTGCAAACAATTCTTTTTTATCTGCATGTCCTGAAAATTGGAATTGTTTAACTTCTGCTTGTACACTAAGATCTTTTCCTCTAGTTGATACTTTGCCAGTATCTAGTAATTTTTTCCCTGGTGTTCCTTCACCTTGATAAGAAACCAAGGCGATTCCATTTTTACTATTAAATGATAATTGCTGCAAGTAATACACTGCATTACCGCCAACTAACATCCCAGCTGGAGATATTACAACACATGGTTCACCCATTGCACGTTTTCTCTCTGCATGTTCTCTTATTGCAGTTGAACTTTTAATTGCCTCTGCAAATATTTTAGGATCTCTGAGATATTCTGGATGTTTAAACATTATTTCATTTACTTTTAGTGCCATTCCGTCCATTATGATTTTATGTTTGAAATTTGCACTTCGTAAAATACAAGCCATTTCTTGTGAGCGTTCAACTGAGAATGATGGGATAAATAATATTCCTTTTCTATCCATTACTTCGTTTGCAAATTCTATTAATTGATCTTCTGATGTTTTTCTAGGTATCTGTTCTGTTTTTGCATATGTACTTTCAGTGATCAGTAAATCTATTTCTCCAATATCTGTATCCATTTCTCGTAACATTCTTGAGCCATTTGTTTTAATGTCGCCTGTATAGAACAATTTTTTCTTTTCTGATTCTACTAAAACAGTACTTCCACCAATTACGTGACCTGATTCTCTGAATTCAAAAGTTGCATTTCCTTTAGTCACTTTTTGTTTGAAATCAATTGGTTTTGCATTTTTCATCATGTTGTTTAATTCTGGTAAATCAAATGGATGTGAGTTTTTTTCAATTTTTAACATATCATTAATCAATAATTTTGAAAGATCAAATGTTGGAGGAGTAGCATAAACATCTGTGTTACCACTTACAAATAATGACGGAACATTTCCTGAATGGTCCAAATGTGCATGAGTAATTATGATTGCATCCAAATCTTTTGGTTTTACATGTAGAGGATATTGTGGTGGTGATCCTCGTCTTCCAAACATTACTCCATAATCTAATAATAATTTCGTACCATTACAATTAACTAAAAATCCTGATCTGCCTACTTCATTTGCAGCACCTAACACTTGAACATCCAAGAATTATATGCAATTTTATCGACTTTAAAACCCTTTGAGAACTGATCCGATCATTATATTGAACGTAAAATCTACAAAAGCTTTAATTAGTGTCAGCTAAGGTTTGTTACTCATGGGAAGAACCTATGATGAATGGATAGCACTACAAGACCAAGCTGTCGTAGCAAAAACTCGTGCAGGCGATGAAGGAAACAAAGTACTTCTGAACCAGATCAATTGGATTTGGGTTAACAATCTTATGAATAAGAAAGCAGACCTAAACCCATCATCAGCAGAATTACTCGATTGGGTAACCTCTGGTCAAATTGATGCAATGAGAAAATAAACGTGAATACACGTTAACTTTTTATTTTTCATTTTTAGTTATGATTTTTGCGCATTTTTTTTCAATCGATCATTTTCATAACAGGGTTATGATATTCAATCATGGTTTAAATAGCAACATGAGGATATCATTGTTGTAATGCCAATAGCAATACTTCCAGACATTGATGAACAAAGATGTATCGGATGTGCACTATGTGTAGAAATCTGTACAACTCTTGGTCCTGATGTCC
>Ga0207990_1001069_pt1 | contig 14671 bp, 16 predicted proteins | sample ETNtaG_8_FD_185780 | JGI IMG/M metagenome (GOLD analysis project Ga0207990, IMG submission 185780) | Marine microbial and viral communities from oxygen minimum zone, Eastern Pacific Ocean - ETNP201406SV75 (SPAdes) (version 2) | ecosystem: Environmental > Aquatic > Marine > Oceanic ...
ATTTCTACACCCAGCGACAGGATGGCTTTCGACATACGGTCGAAGGCATTTGGCGAAATCGCTTCATCTGAGAATGTAAAATATTTTGTGTTGTATTTTTTGCCAAGGGCATCGAGGTCTTCGGCGACCTTCGATTCGTTTTCCTTCCGGTAATGCGAATCGTATATGAAGCTGTGAGTGCAGAATGTGCATTTGCCCCAGTAACAGCTTCTGCTGGCCATATAAGGCAGAACTGGGTAGGGCATCAAGTATTTGCTCAAAGGCAGATCATCAAAATTCGGACATGCCAGTTTGTCGTAGGAAAGAGATTTGGCACCCGGATTGCGAACGATTTCCCCATTGTTAAGATGGATTAGATTTGGAACCGTATCCAATGACTCGCCGTTTTTGAGTCGTTTTATCAACTGGTCCAAAGGAAGTTCTCCCTCAAACAAAACGATGCTGTGAAACATCTCCTCGAACAGCGCTTTTTTGTCTTGCAGAATATCTTGATGCCTCGCGAATACACTTCCTCCGATGACAATATGAAGATGTGGGTAACGATTCCTGAGAATTCGCGCCAGAGTCAGACCAGGAATCACCTGGCCGACATGGATGATGGAAATACCCACAAGGCCGTAATCGTTCCAATCCGCTTTGGATAACAGAGCGCTTTCGTACATTTCCAGAAACGGGTTGCGCTCTGAATCCTGAGTGGCAGAGAGAATGCCCTGGAGGTTTTCTTCAGGGGTGTCTTTCATGAAAAACGATTCCAGGTCAATTTTGCTGGGGTAATGAGCGAAGGAGATCAGTTGCATCGCAACCTTAAGCGTGGTGTACGCGTTTTTGTATTCTCCGAATTGGAAAAAACGTTCCTCGTCACGCAGGACCTCCTTGGCGTCATGGATATCCGACAGAATGGTTTCCAGATAGCCGGTATCTTCAATGATTTGCCGATGAATAGGCTCCACTTCAAGGTCTTCTGGGGATTTAACCGGTTTGGCAAGTCGAGAGCGGATTTTATCAACGCAATGTTCGAGATAGTTACGGGACAGCATCAAGTCATAACTTTCGACATTGAAGTCGAACTGATCCACTACATGTCCTTGAGCTTCAAGGTAAGCCTTGAGCGTAGGCAACGCGAGATAAGGTTGGCTAGGATACCATTGTGGTGGAAACACCAGAGCCGTTTTCATGGTCTGCATCCGTTCCTGCGGGTTAAAAGATTCCAGAATATCAAGATATCAGAAGAGGATATACCTCACTACAAAACCTGTCAACGATTCCTCGCGGTTCAAAGAGGGTTGATTATTTTGAGCTGCCGGAAGACTGTCTCATGAGAGTTTTCATGTCACGGCGTGGAAATATATATCGCTAAGTTCATATATTTTATAGTATTATCCTTGGTTCATGTAAAAGTTTCATATGGCATAACCCACCGAATCGCTGTAGGATTTATCCTATCCCTCCGTTATAGTAGATTTTTGCTTCTAAAGTGATAGTTCACAGGTGAGGTATGAATCAAAGGATTATATCGAGTGTCTGGGTGGTTACCTCAATGAAGGCTAAAGGGGAGAGAATTGTTCAGCACTTAGAGGCAATATGATATTAAATCTGAGTATCTACCAGAGCTGGACCCTGGCGGACAGCAGGTAAAGGCAAACCATAAAAATATAATTTTAGGTTCATGGCTAGTTAAGTGGTCTTTTTTTAATAATTTTTAGTAATAATTTATAGAGGTTTTGGCTTCTATGGTTGAACCTAAACTCGCACTCCTTAAGAGATGCAAATAAAAAGTGGAGGGGAAACTGGAGCGCAATGACGTACTAGCGTATGCAAAAAACATTGGTCTGAGTGTTGAACCCTTCGAAGCTTGCTTAAATTCTGAGCGGTATAAAGAAAAGATCGATAAAGACCTTTCAGGTGCCAGAAAAGCAGGAATAACCGGGACTCCAGGTTTTGTTCTGGGTGAAACCACAGAAAACATGGTACAAGGGTCGTTTATTAGCGGTGCCCGTCCTTTTGTGTTTTTTAAAAACCTGATAGACAAATTACTCGCTAATAAAAAGTCATAAACAACGTGTGAAGTTACCAGTCAAACTTGAATATCTTGGAAACTTAGTCACAACGACAAGAAGGCAAAAAATAATCTAGCCGTATAAATAACTATTACGAACCTCATCCGTCTATCGTCAGGCGGGTGGGGTTTTTCGTTTCCGGGCAGGGTCTTCCGCTGATTTTTAATTTTGCGAAGTGCTTGAACCACCAGTGAGAAGTGCTAGGCTACCAGTGCGATGTCTCTTGGGGACTCCTGCGTTGAAGCACGAAAAAACCTGTATCTAATTACAAATAAAGGGATATCTGCGTGCTACCCGCAGGCTCCAGTTCTCCTTGACACTTCTGGGTGAAATGTCTATACTCTTCGTTTACCCCCTAAATATGTTGTAAATCATTGACTTATAATTAATGTCCATCACCGTTTTTTTGAGGAGATAGTTCTTTGAGCGACCAGGAAACCACAGCAGATCAGGAAGAAAATAAAGACACTGAGGAAACAGCAACTGATTCTCTAGCAGACCTTCAAGAGCTTGAAAAAATCAAGCAGGAGTTGATGAAGGAGAAGGAGAAAGCGGCTAAGGAACTGGCTGAGGGTGAAGATGAAGATGAAGATCTTCGAGAAGTTGATTACCTTCAGAAGTTGATCACTCTCTCAGTCAAGTTCGACCATCATATTGGAATGTTTCTCATGCCCGCGTACATCGATTGCGGATTGAAATACGACCACAGGTTGGCCGAAAGTTACATGACCCAGATCACGACTATCGAATCGTTCCTGCGCCTTTTGGAAAAGGTGGATGGTGTGACCCGCGAACAGGTCACCAAGGACTGTATTCTGAAGCTGAGGAATATTCTTCAACTGGTTCACAAGAACCTCATCAAGCCTTTGTACAGGGAAGTTGAGGCCATGAAGAAAAAGCCTAAGTCGGAAAGTCTGGATAATTTTAAAACCAACTGGAACGAGCGGCTGGGTGATTTGCAAAAGGCCTGTGACTTTGAGTATCAGGTTCTTGATGTGAAAGCGTTCTTGGTCAAATAAGGTTGTTATTGTCTTATTAGATTATCTTTAAGGACGGTGCCGGTTGAGCCAGGGCTTTTGGGCCGCAGGGATTTTCAGTGCGGTCACATTCCAATTTAAGAATCCCTTTCCAGGGATAAAGCGAAGAGCCCCGCTTGCGGGGCCTTTTCAGTTTTGGCCTCTTTTTTAGGGTCCTTCATACTTTTGGAGACTTTTGAATGTCAGAAGAAATGGATAAGAAAACAAATGGTGAGTCCGCTTTAGACGCGGCCTACAAGGAAACTCGCCCGGAAGAGACACCTGAAAAACAGGAAGTTGATCATAGTAAGCTGTATGTGTGGATCGCCGATGCGGGCAATGACCGTATTCAAAAGTTCGACGGTAATGGGAAATTTATCTCCCAGTTTGGTACTTCGGGAGGGACCCGACCGCCCTACAATCCGGGAGAATTTAAAACACCCAGTGGGGTTTCAGTTGATTCGGAAGGAAATATCTGGGTCGTAGATTCAGGATGTCATCGGGTTCAAAAATTCGACGAAGATGGAGACTTCCTGCTGGAACTTGGGATGGAAGGCTGGGGACAGGATAAGTTTTATTTTCCGGAAAATATTGTCACCGAATCCACCGGAACAGTGTTGGTGGCGGATACCTCCAACCACTGCATCAAACGATATGACGATGATGGAGAGTTTCTACTTGGCTTTGGGTATCCTGGTAACTTTGATGGGTTTCTCAAGTTTCCCACAGGCATCGCCCTGGATAAGGAAGGCAATATTTACATCGCTGATAGAGATAACCAGCGGATTCAAATTTTCAATGAAGACGGACAATTTATGTCCAAGTTTGGTGAATATGGATTTGAAGAGGGACGGTTGAATTTTCCCAATGGAATTGCGGTGCGAGCCGATGGATCTATTATTGTTTCTGAAAAAAGTCAAAACCGTCTGCAGGTATTCGATCGCGATGGCAATCTCATTCAGACAATAGGAGACATGGGGAAGAGAGACGGACAGTTTAATTGTCCTGTATCACTGGCTCTGGACCCTTATGGCTATTTGTTTGTGGTGGACATGATCAATCAGCGTGTTCAGAAATTTGATCCGGAGCTTAATTTTGTCGCCAAGTGGGGTGTGATAGGAAAAGAGCCCGGACAATTCAAGGACCCTGCGGGAATGGGTCTTTCCTGGGAACCGGACTGGGCGCCGACAGAAGATTAAATATCCAGTTCTAAGTTCAATTCAGTCTACCAGCAATTTTAAAGAGCCTGAAATATGAAGCGCAGTATGAAATATAGTAAACCCCATTACCTTTGGTTGTTATGGGTGTTTGCAATGTTTGCCGGTGTTGTTTTTTGTGCGGACCAAAGGGCGTTGGCGGATGAAATGCCTGCTTCTGGAGGCGATTCTTTGTTCGAAAATCAAATTCGCTCATTGACTGCGGAGAAACCGGAGTTGAAACCCTCGGGTGACCCGCGTTTTAAAAATAATCAGGATGACACGGTCACCGACCTGGACCACGGGTTGATGTGGAAGTTGCAGGACTCCTATCAGGAAAAAAAGGAATGGATCAATTGGGAGTCGTCTCACGTCTACGTCAAGGAAATCAATGAAAAGAAATTTGGCGGATACAGTGATTGGAGGCTACCGACTCGGAAGGAGTTATTGTCTCTGTATGAAGAGGATAAAGTTATTCCCTGGTTTTATTACTGGACGACTAACGAAGTGCATTTAGATCCTATTTTTGGATACACTAGTTGTTGTTTCTGGACCAGTGAAGAGCTTAAGGATAAATACGCGTGGCATGTAAACTTCATTCGCGGGAAAGCGTATCCCAGTATAAAAGGGGGGCCGAGTTTGTCTCTTTCGGCAATCCGCCTGGTGAGAGATGCTGGGACGGGCGTAGAAGTCAAGGCGAGTAAGTAACGTGATTGCTCAGAAGTCGCAAGATGTTTTCGTTTCCAGACCTGGAGATATTTCATGAAAGAGGACAATAAAGACCAAACTTGGAAAGATAGAACAGGAAGGAAATACCAATCCTACGGTGCGGGGCAAAGATTAGAACGCGAACAGTCAGAACAGCAAGAGGGAGAGACCGACGGAGAATCAACAGCGGCCTCAGAGGAATCCGGTTCCCACCCGTCTGGAGAGGGTCAGGAAACAGCAGACCTTCAACCCGGACTCGACACAGCGGAAGTCGATGAGGATGAGGAAGAGGGTGAGGAGGTCGAGTTTGACCTCGAAGCCCAGATCGCAGAGTTTCGTCTACAGATCGAAGAAGAACCGGACAACTGTGTTCATTACTACAACTTGGGAGAAGCTTTGGCAGAGTTGGGTTATGACGAAGACGCCAAGGCCGAATTTGAAAAGGCGCTAGAGTTAGATAAAGATGATGCATTTGGGGCGATCATACATTTTGGTTTGGGAAGCTTGTGTTATCACCAATTGATTGCCGGGCTTCAGGGAACTATTGTTCGCAGTTCCGTGGGATTGCATTCTCAGCACAAACCGGGTGCTCAAATTGTAGAAGTGAATGATGAGGACTACTCGGTTCCTCTCAGGGAGTTTGAGGCGGCTATAAAGATGCTGGACAGTTTGCAGGCAGATGAAGAGATCGTTGATCATGTAAAGGATAATGCCCCAAGGCAAATAGCGGATATATACTACAAATGGGCTTCTGATTTGATCGACAAATCCCGTCAAATTGAAGTCTATGGGGATGAGATCAAGGATGTTAAAGAAAGTTTGGAATATCTTAAAAAAACAATTGAGATCAACCCCAACCATTCGCAAGCCCAACTCATGATCAAGTATGCTAGAAAAATGCTGCAGGAAGGCTGGGACATTTACGATGAATGCGGATTCGTGGCAAAAGAAATTCAAGGCTCGGGTTGATTTCAGGACGGGGCCATAAATTTTTCCAGGAGAGATTATGTCGGACAGGTTAGATGAATTGATTCGCGACAAGCTGAGCCCCGATGGTCAGGTGTTAAACCTCAAAGCTCAGTTTATCCGTGAGGTCGGTGCCATAGCTCTCGCGCAAAAAGAAGAACTGAAAAATCTCAGGGCTTTGGACCTGACGCAGAACGATATTGGGGACGCAGGAGCCAAAGCCATTGCGGAATCAGAAATTTTTTCCAATTTGCGATCCATCAACTTGAAGTCTAACCGAATAGGTGATGAAGGCGCAGGATACCTGGCCAACTCCAAAACTTTGAAAAATTTACGCAGTATGCAATTGGTCGTTAACGACATCACTGAAGAGGGTGAAAAAGTCCTTCGTAACTCGACATCGCTTGTGAGTCTCAGTTCATTAAAGTTCAGAGTCTGATCTTCAGTAGCAAATGTTGTCAGGAATTAAATAGGTATCACTCCCAGTTTTTCATGCCTGCTGTTTTTAAGGCGACTGAAGTCTGAAGGATCTTTTGCCTTGCCTTCTGCTTTCTGGTAAACCTTCTTCGCCCATTCCATATCTCCCAGGTTTTCACACAGGCTCTCGGCTAGCCAACGGAACTCATAGAAAGTTTCCGATTTGTCTTCTGTTTTCTGATAAACCTTCTTTGCCCATTCTTTATCGCCCGGATATACGCACAGGCTGTCGGCAAGACTGCGGAGATGGCTACTGTCTTCCACCTCGGTCCCGGCTTGTGCCCTGACCTCGGCTTGTGCCTCGGATTTTTTGTATAGCCTTACAGCCCATTCCTTATCGCCCAGATTTTTGCACAGGCTCTCGGCGAGATCACAGAAGTCATCACTGTCTATAGCCTTACTCTCTGCTTTGTTATAGATTTTTATAGCCTGTTCTTTGTCGTCAATTTTTTCGCAAATACACTCGACCAGGCTAAGTAGGTCACTGCTATCTTCAGCCTTATCCTCGGCCTTCTCATACAACTTTCGAGCCCATTTCTTGTCACCATGTTTTTCATAGATGCTGTCGGCGAGTTCTTGGAACTCGGAATACGCTTCCACTCTATTTTCAGCTTTTTTATAAACTCCCAGTGTCCATTCCTTGTCACCGAATGTTTCGGTGATACTGTCGGCAAGATCACACAATTCACGAATGTTGCCTGGCGCGTTCTCTGATTTTTTGAATAATTTCCGGGTCCATTTTGTGTCGCCGAGTGTTTCTGAAATGCTATATGCCAGCCAATTGAGGTCCAGACTGCTTTCTGCTCTGTCCTCTGCCTTCTGGTAGATGGACTTGGCCCATTCTGTGTCGCCGAGTGCTATGGATATACTGTATGCAAGCCAATTCAAGTCGAGGCTGTCTTGCGCTTTATCCTCTGCATTCCGGTAAACTTTCCGAGCCCATTCCTTATCTCCTGCTTCCGCCAGATTGTCGGCCACTTGCTTGAGGTCGCATACATCCTTTGCTTGAGATTCAGCTTTCTTGAACTTTGCAGTCAGGATCTCATCATTACTTTTTGGTTTCCCTGCAGACAGTGTAGGCGGGAGGGGTGCTTCCTCTGTCAAAAGTTCTTTCTCTCCGGTTTTTTCAGCCTGAGGTAGTCTGGAATATTTCAGGTAATGGATTTTATCTCCTGCGTAGATAAAGCTTTTTTCATATTTTGTTTTTGGCAGGTTGCCACGGTCTTCATGAAAACCGGATTCTTTATTGATATTTTGCAGTGAGGGTTCAGCGTTAAAATATTCGAGTATTTCCAGGGCATAGGGTTCGCTGTCTGTAGCCAGATAAATGTGACCTTCAGGAGCCAGTTTCCGAGCGACCAAATTTGCAAATCCAGGTTTGATTAATCTTCGTTTTTTATGTCTTTTTCTGGGCCAGGGATCGGGAAAATTTATAAAGACCGTGTCCAGTTCTCCATCATGGAATAGAAGAGGGATTTTATTCCTGACATCTCCATGCGCCACGCGAATATTTTTGAGATGAAGGTGCTTAATCAGGCTCAATAATTTCAGGACTCCTTCCTGTGAAAAATCTATCCCGATAAAATTGCTGTGAGGTTCCTTAACAGCCATTTCAATTAAGAAATCGCCCATTCCAAAACCAATTTCCAGTTTTATGGGCTGGCTGTTGCCGAACAGACATTGCCAGTCGGGGTGCTCAGCGATATCAATAAAGCAGGGGTCTTTCGTGGAAAATTTGGCGGAGGATGGTCTTGCAGTCAGTAGGCCCATATATTATTTCCCATCTTGAAATAGACTTCTCCCGAATCTAATGATCGTATATTAATTTATCCGTGTATTATTATAGACGGGACAATTTCTTTTTAAATGGGAAATGTGAGATATAATGGTTTAAATACCTGAATTCGATTGTTGAGTCACCATGCGAGTGGGTTTTATTTAGCCGACTTTACAGTCATTATTTTTAAGAGGGATCATGCTAAGTATTTTTGTGGAAGCAAGTTGTAATCGCTATGTGCGTGATGAGTGTCGATTCTGCCATGTGTATGAGCCTTTATCAGCTCATGCCAAAGAGGATTGGCACATGACGCCGGATGATGCCCGGCTCATGGTGGATAAGATTCGCCTGGTAGCGCCGTTAAAGGATCTGGCAAGGCAGGAAATCAACCTGACCGGTGGAGAGGCCTCGCAAAACCCTCATATCGTGGAGATTTACAAAGTGTTCAGGACGTTGTCTACGAACGTCCGGCTTCATACCAATCTCGACATTAATTCGGAAAAATCCAAACGGTGGGAGAGACTGGTCGAGATAACAAAATTAAGAGGTCGTATTGATATCACCCTATATCCCACGGTGTGGAAGTCTAGGCAAAAATCATTGCTTGAGAAGGTCATCCAATTGCAAAATGGGTTGATCGTAAACCTGATATACGAGAGCCTGACAGATCTCCTGAAGCAGATAAATATTTTGACGGACTTTTTCAATGAACAGGATAAAAATAAATTTTCCCCTGTTCTGGAATTGCTGGGCGAATTTCATGACAGATTAAAAAATGTTATAGAGAAAAACCCGAGATGCCGTGAAGATGAATTCCTGGAAGGGATGGGCGACCTGGGAAATTATGTGTCCTGTCCGGGTGGGTTTATTTTTGCGGTCAATGCGATTCCCTCGTTTTATGTCAGCCCCGAGGGGATACGAGATATGACCTCTTTGCCCTTTCCAAAAGATATTTATATGCTGGAATGCACGGCTGTCCGAGGAGTGATAGAAATTATGACTATTCTCCAGACGGGTGAAATGACACCCTGCTGCGATGTTGGGAATTTAAAATGTCTGCCAAAATTTGGTAATTTGCTAGTTGATTCCCCGGAAGTTCTTCTGCAGAAGTTTGGTGAGTCGCAAAAGCTCATGGAGACTGGAGCATTGAAAAATAAGAAGAATATTGAAAATAGTCAGCCTGGCAAATGGGTTGAGGAGGGAATTCCACCTTATTGTCTATGATTTAGTCAGGAAAGCCCAAGGCGCACTCCCAAGGCCTAAGCCAGATGACAGGACTCATGCAAATTAAATAATAGCCGATATGTCATTGAAAATTTAAATATTAGGGCCTTGGCATGGTATAGTTTTACAGTAGAATTGAAAAATAAGGATCTTTGCGTTTTTCCGGGAGTAGCGGGCTATTCATAACTTGTTATGAATAAACGGGTTTATTGGTTTAAATGGGGTTTTCTATTTTAGAGCTTGACTTATCTTGGGGGGTTTGATATTTTCGGACAAATCTTAATAGTTGGGTAGACTTTGTGCGGATTGCTGTTGCTCAGGTTTAGGTTCTTTTTGGAGTATGATCCGATTTAAATAGAGTTTTTATACTGGCTTGTAAGTAGTGAATGTTTAAGAAGTAGAAGTATAGGGAGTAGTTAAGTTTTAGTTATCTTGCTTTTTTTGAAAGGGGGAGCATGATGAGAAAATCAGTACTCGCAGTTTCCGTAGTTGTGGCATTTGTATTTTTGGCAAGCTTTGCCAGCGCTAACGTAACCAACTTGAAAGCAGGCGAATCTAGTGTGTGTGAAAACGCATCGTGGGTTGCCTACAATCAGGATGAAGCTAAGGATACGACGCTGGTGTTCAACGTTGGACCAATTGGATACGGTTGGGGAAAAGATGTTGCCCGTTCAATTGCTCCGGGTGGATATCAGGCTAATTCACTGGCCAAGAAAACCACTTTTACCAATAAGGGTCCTGGGGTTGTTTCCGTTAATTGTCAGCGTCAGCGTTTTGACCGACATGACTGGAAAATCGACGCAGGTTCAGGTAAGACCTATCAGAGCGACTACCATATGGACCACGTTACTCCAGGTACATACATTGAGCCTGGGTACGGTATGCCAGAAGGCACCGAGCGCGGAATCTTCGCTGTCGGTGGACACAAGAAAGAAAGAGATCGTTAAGAAACACTTGTTTTTCAGCCGGGGGGCTTAGGCCCCTCGGCTTTTTTTTTTGGAATTTTTAGCTGATCCCATTACAATAGTCCATATTCTCTTGAATTTTAACTGGAGTAATATATAGATGACTGAACAACGATTCGTCGATAACGGGGATGGTACGGTTACCGATAGCTGGACGAAGCTAATGTGGATGCAGGAAGATTCGTTCTTAAAGCTGAAAAAGTTTTTGACCTACCCCCATGCCAAAAGGTTTTTGGATAAATTTAACACAGAGTCTTTTGCGGGACACAACGATTGGCGGTTTCCTCACAAGCGTGAGGCGCACAGCTTGCTTGATAAAACTACGTCCATTAAAGATAAATATGATATAGACATTTATATCGATCCTGTTTTTACTATAGGTTGCGGGTATGATACATGGACTTGTCATACCCGGGGCAAGATCACCGCTTATGCTTATTCTTTCAGCAGTGGCAAGGGAGGGCATAAGGAAGTGGATGATACTCTTAACACAAGTGTCCGCTTTGTTCGCGGCGAGTTTGACAATACTCGCCTTAAGATCACCGCTGTCCCCCAAGTAAAGGATATGATCACTCAAGGAGGAGGGTGGCGTTAACGTGAGTGAGTTAGCCTTGCTGAAAAGTAAGGTTCTCGGGGCTTTGGGCTTGAAAATCAACCTTTGGGGTGGTAGTTTATATCAATAAATTCCTAAAAAGTTTAAACGATTTGAGGTTTGCCCCTGTTTTATGTTAATTAAGAATACGCTTCCTTCGAATTACATTCCATATTGACTCATCTTATGATTTTGAGTGTGGCATAGAGGGTAGGGGTGTTTTTTGTCCAACCCAGATTTTAAAAATTGAGGGTGTTTTGGCAAATTCAGCTGAGTGTGCATATAAAGATAATAGTGATGGAACCGTTTCAGATTCTGAAAACGATTTGCAGTGGTCGATGCGAGACTCCAGGCAGGAGCTTGGGAAATGGCTCAACTGGGACGAGGCAAGTGCCTATGTGAAGGCTTGTAATGAGCAGGGGTATCTGGGGTGTAATGATTGGAGGCTCCCAACAAAAAGTGAGGTTCGGTCTCTGTTTAAAAATAAAGAGGCGTATGAAACTATTTTTTTAAATCTGCACCAAAAGAAAGAACGAAAAGTCTCTAATTATCAGGCGGGTGGCGAGAGTAGTTTCTGGACCTCTGAGACGCGATACGATTCTTATGCTTGGAAAAGTTACTACCCGACAGGGAAAGAAATTTGTGTAGACCAGGCGGTCTCAACTACGGGAACCTCTGCCAGGTTGGTTAGAGACCTTTAGGAAGAAGTTGGAAACCGTTGCGATTTTGTTAGTGGCCTTCTACGGATTGAAATATGAAATCTGGAGTATTGAGATATGTCTGATGAAGAATTAAAGGAAGAGCAGGAACCTGAAGAGGGTGCCGAGGGTATTCCCGATCAGGATGATGAAGATACTCAAACTGAATGGCTTGGTGAAGAAGAGTGGGATGACGAGGAAGATGAAGACGAGATAGTCGAACAGGAAGTCCCCTCGTTCATCGATAATGGAGATGGTACCATCAGTGATCCGCGTAACAAGCTGATGTGGGCTAAGGCAGACTCTTATGCAGAGTTCAAGTATGGTATCAACTGGTTTGAAGCTCAGGATTACTGCGAGTCTCTGAATGAAAAAGAATTTGCCGGATACGATGACTGGCGCCTGTGCAGTACCGAAGAAGCCAAGTCGATGTTTTCTTTCACTAAGAGTAGTGTAGATAAGGATGGCTCTGAAATTCATATCGACGAGGTTTTTGAGCCGGACGGAGGCCATAACACCTGGACATATGTGGAAAAACCGGACTACCACCAGTATGCTGAGAAGTTCAGCTATATTACTGGTAACGAATTCTGGGAGCATAAGGACAACGAGTATTCGCATGTCCGCCTTGTTAGAGATGCCAGCGAGCGCGAGGAATATGAGCCTGAGTGGCGTAAAGATACTAAAAAGTTCCAGCGCTGATCACAGCCAGCCGAATCTATAGACTACAGTTAGAGGTTTTGATAAGAAAATGTCTCATTACATGATTTTTGGAAAAGATGATTGCCCTCATACTAAAAAGGCGCGTGACGATTTTAAACAAATGAACCGTGCGTTTGTCTACGTCAACGTAGACACTAACTCGCATGGGTTAGAAAAATTGCTTGAGTACACCGAAGGGAAATACATTGTTCCGGTTATTGTCGAAGTTGACGAAGGCAATGTTGAAATTGGTTACACAGGCGACTGAAAAGTAATATCACTAAAAGAGGAACATTATGGGTGAAGAAATCCAGCAGGTACAAGGTGATGCTCCCGTTAAGGTTGATGAGGGTCCAAAGCGTTTTGTAGAAAAAGGACCGCATGTTATTCACGATACCAAGACAGGGATTTTCTGGATGAAAAAAGATTCGTGGCAGGATAAAGGGAAGTTTTTCAACTGGCATGAATCCTGCGATTACAACGCCAGAAAAAACCTTCGCAAAATAGGTGGGTTTGACGACTGGCGTATGCCATCATTTGACGAAGCTAAAACGTTGTACGATGAAACATGTAGCAACCCGGGGAAGGGGGGAGTAACATTACGTCTCGATCCCGTATTTCCTGAAGGAGCGTTCAAGGTTGAGTGGTTGGGAGGTGATACTTCTACGCGTAGGCCACGTTATGACTATTCTGAAGGGAAAGAGGTTTTTATCGATGAGTATAGCTTCGGTTCGGTAAGGCCATGCCGAAAAGCCCTGGTTCAGAGAGTTGCGACTCGTCCAAAAAGAAAATAATTAGACTCGAAAGACTGTAATAAAATGACCGAGAAAACGATCAAAAAAGCAGAATATGTTGATAATGGAGACGGTACTGTTTCCGATTTGGCGAATAACCTCATGTGGCTTAAGAGTGATACATGGATTGAGCTTGGTCGTCGGGTCAGTTGGCATGAAAGTCAGCTTTATGCCAAGGAAGTGAATGATAAAAATTTTGCAGGTTATTCCAATTGGAGAGTGCCCAACGGATCGGAAGTTAAATTTCTATTTGATGGAGAGGCTTCCAATACAGATGTAGAGGGTGGAGAAATTCATCTCAATTCAGTTTTTTCACCGGGTTGCGGCTTCTCAACCTGGACCAGTGAAACCCGTGGCGCCAAGGCCGCTATGGGGTATGACCTGAGGTCTTCATTTGAGTTCTGGCTGGCTAAAGAAAATGACGGTTTCCCCAGTGCGGTTCGACTGGTCCGTCAGTTGAAATCTTTATCGACTGATAAAGATGGGGAACCCCGGTTTGTCGATAACAGTGACGGAACGGTGACCGATCACGAATCACAGCTCATGTGGAAAAGAGATGATTCGTTTCTCGATCTGGACAAATGGGTATCCTGGGAAGAAGCAAAAAATTATATTAATGCAATGAACAAAAGCCGATTTGCGGGTAATACCGATTGGCGGATGCCAACCCGGAAAGAAGTGCAAACCATTTATGACCCGGGCAATCCTATTATAGACAAGTATGGTGACACAATATTGTTGGTTTCCGAATTCTCACCGGGAGCAGGCCAGACTTGCTGGACCAAAACATTGAATAAAACGGACAGGGCTCTGGCTATACGATTTCAGTTTTACAACGGAGATTACAAGTGGCATCAGATGGGATTACGCAGTCACGGTGTTAGAGCGGTGCGGGAGATTGAAAAATAATTTGTATAGATAGATTCTGCTGCCAGTAAAAAATATTTGAAACCCGGGAAAACTAAGATGGGTCCAGAAGAAAAACCTTCAGATGGTGAAGCGGTCACAGCGCAGGCGAGATTTGTTGATGGTGAAAATGCCACCATTATCGAACGTTCGAAGCGTCTGGTATGGATGAAGGACGATACTTACCAGTTAACTTCTAAATGGATGAGTTGGATTCAGGTGCGGGACTATGCGGAGGAGTTGAATAAAAAAAGATACGCCGGGTACAGTAATTGGCGTATGCCCACCACTGCAGAGATCAAAAGCCTTTACGATAAAAAACATTCCAACAAAGACCACTGGGGCCAAGAGGTTCCTCTAGACGAGATATTCAATCCCGGGTTCGGGTTTTTGTGTTGGACCAGCGAGGTAAGGAATAAAATTCAGGCCGTACGTTTTGGTTTTCGCCGAGGATTAACGACGTTCGACGATGTTTACAGGCCATCTCGTGGTGCAAGTCGTTTGGTCAGGGATATTCCAAAAAAAGTGTAATTTTTTATGACCGGTCAGATGGGTCCAGCTTTTAAAAAACAAGGGTAACCCGATGAAACTTG
>Ga0207990_1001075_pt1 | contig 14648 bp, 16 predicted proteins | sample ETNtaG_8_FD_185780 | JGI IMG/M metagenome (GOLD analysis project Ga0207990, IMG submission 185780) | Marine microbial and viral communities from oxygen minimum zone, Eastern Pacific Ocean - ETNP201406SV75 (SPAdes) (version 2) | ecosystem: Environmental > Aquatic > Marine > Oceanic ...
AAATAATTTTCATAAACATTTAGTAACATTTGTTTTAAATTGTGATGAATTAGAATTAAATATAAAAGATGATTATGAAAAAGAAAAAGTTTATAATAAAGATGCTCATGATTTTTTAAGTCAAATGAAAGATAATTCAAAAGAAATTGAATCTAAAAAAAATCATTTCACTTTTGTTGGTGTACCTAAAATAGAAGAAGATATTGAATTTACTGATATTAAAGAATTTTTATGTGGTAAAATTCATAATAATAATCATAATTTTTTAATTCATAATTTAAAAAAAAATACTTTATATGTAAGTTGTCATAGTCATAAATGTAAAGATTTTTATAAAAATTTACATACTCCAAAATTAAATTATAAAGAATTTAATATTACTTATTTTAATAATATTCCATTAGATGAAACAAAAGAAAATAATTATGATGAATGTAAAACATATTTTGAAATATTTTTTAAAATGATGAGAGATTCAAATTCATATTATCGTATTGATAATACTTTTGATAGAAGATTAAAATATTTTGAAAGAAAAATAAAATCTATAAAAATAGAAGGTTATTCTGATTTATTATATAAATATAGAAAAGATGGTAATATTGATACAAAAAAATTCATTGATAACTATAAACATGATAATTATAAATCTGCTTATTTTGATTTATGTTTTGAACCATTTAATAAAAATTTAGAAAAAAATAATATTAAAGATAGTAATTTTAATTTATTTAATGGTTTTAATTATGAATCAATATTATCTTTTGATGAAAGAGAAAATATTCCTCCTCAGAAACACGAAGATTTAAAATTTTTATTAAATCATATTAAAAAATATCATTGTGATAATATATATAAACATTATGATTTTCTATTACAATATTTAGCTAATATTATTCAAACTCCTCAATTTATTCCACAAATAATTTTAGTTTTTTATTCTTCTAAACACGGAACTGGAAAATCAAATTTCACAAGATTTATTTCTGAAGTTATTGGAAATCCTTTAAGTTTTTTTGGTTCTTTAAAACAAATCACTGAAACACATACTACTGCTCATTTAGGAAAATTATTAAATATTATTGAAGAAGTTGATAATCATATTACTAGACAATATGAAAATATTATTAAAGATTATTCACAAAGATTATATGCTCCTTTAAATCAAAAAAATAAAGATATTATTCAAATTAAAACATTTATTCGTTATATTTTCACTTCAAATCATTATAATGGTGTTTATTTTGATACAGAAGATAGAAGATATAATGTATATACTTTTGAAAAAATATTAGATAAAGCATATGTTGATAAAATTTTAACTATTCTTCAAGATAATTATGTTAAATATTTATTTGGAAAATATTTAGAAAATTATAATATAACTTATAAACAACAAAATGATTGGATGTTAAATAGAACAAAAACAAGTGATTATTATAATATGATGGTTGAAGATTCATTAAAAAACTTTTTAAAAGAAATTTATGCAAATGAATTATTTAATTTAAATGAAGAAGCTCATTGTGATTTCCATATTGATCCTATTAATCATCAATATATTTTTATTCATTATAAAAAATTTAACGATTTATATAAAGAATTTTGTGCTGAAAATAATGAAAAACCTCAAAAAATGACTAATATATATAAACAATTACGCACAACTTATAAAACTATTATAGAAGTTGAGAAAAAAAAAAAATTGAAATTTTATCGTATTGATTTATTTGAATTAGGAGAATTTTTAAATTTAAATAATATTAAAAATAATTATAATGAGAAAGAAAAAGAAAAAAAAGAAATTATTGAAGAAATTTTAGATAAAAAATAATAAAATTTATTAAGATTTTTTAGTATATATATTTACATACAATGTATGATCCATTAACTATGATGAAATCAAATGATAGGAGTTATTTGTCGAAATCTTTATTATTATGGGATGATGGTTCCCGACCACATAAAATTGTAGATATAAAAGAACAACATTTAGGTAATGTTTCTGTTATTATTAATTCTCCTTCTCTATCTCCACCAGAACCATCTGATATGTCAATTTCACCGTTATCATCAAAGAATATTATTATGGAGGAGGAAGATAAATATGATTATGGATTATCTTTAAATATTATTAAAAGTATTTGTGGTATGGGTATTTTAGGTATTCCTTATACAGTTAAACAATCCGGTTATTCTTTTATGATTATTATGTTTATACTTGCTATTATAACTGGGTATAATGCAATTAATATTAGTAAATTCGTAATAGATTTAAAAAAATTAGAAAAATATAAAAATGTTCATATGACTTATTTTAATATTTCTGAAGAAGTTTATGGTTCTAAATTAAAAATATTTGTTCAAATTCTATGGTCAATTGAAATTATTTGTTGTTGTATTTTAATTATTAATTTATCTTTTACATTTATACATGAAATTTTTGATTTAAGAGATAATATTTATTTATTATGTACATTTATAATATTTTTTTATTGTCTAACATTTATTAAAAATTATAATAAAATTAAATTTTTAAGTAGTTTTGGATTAACAGCTATTTTTTTATTATTTTGTTTTTTAATTTATAATTTAATAAAATTTTATTTACAAAATAATTTATCATTTCTCGAAAGTGTCAATTATAAACATCATACATTTATTCATTATAAAAATATACCAAAATCAATTGCTATAACTTTATTTTGTTTTGGTGGTCATGTTATTTTTCCTGAAATTTTTTCTTCTACTAAAAATTTAAAAAAATTAAAAAAAAATATCATATATACATGGAGTTTATATACTAGTTTTGTAGTTACTTTTATATTAATTTCTTTTGTTCTTTTTGGTGATTCGATTTCAGATGATATCATAAATAATTTAAATGAATCATATTGGTTTAAAAAAATTATTATCTCCTTATTATTAATTAATATAGTTTTCACATTTCCTTTAATGTTTACTCCTTTAAATTTAAGAATAATTTTAAATATTAAAAGTTTAAATATTAATAAATCTTTAAAAATATTTTTATATAGATATTTTATTCGTTTTTGTTTAATTCTTATTATTTGTATTATTGGATTTTATTGGAAATCTTATCTTAATATTATGAGTGTTGTTGGTGGATTTTTAGAAAATACTACAAGTATTATATTACCTTCTGTACTTACATTAAAATATTTTAAATTAAATTTATTTGAAAAAATATTAAATATTTTAATTATTGAATTTGGTATTATTTTATTAGGTTTTACTCTTTCTGATAGTTATTATATTCTTAAATAAAATTGATTTTTTTTTAATTATAATTAAAATGTCGATGCAAAATGCAATTGCTAGTTTATTTATATGGATAATTTTAATAGGAGCTTTCTGTATAATATCTTATAAATTCTTGAAACGATTTTGTCCAAGATTATTAGTTTTTGAAGAAGTCAATGAAGAAGAAGTCAATGAAGAAGAAGAACCAAACCATCATAATATTATAGTTGAAGAAATACAAATGGAAAATATTGCTGGAGAAGTTTTTTATCATTAAAATAAATTATTTTTTATAAATTAAAATTTATAACAAATATATAATATACAAAATGAGCTTAGTAGAAATTTCTTATGATGATTTATTAAATAAAGATAATTCAAAAAATATTATTGATGCATTTGGTGAAAATGGTTTAGGTGCTGTATTAATTACTAATATTCCAGAATTTAAAGAAAAAAAAATGAAATTATTAAGATTATCTAAAGTTTTTGGTGAATTACCTGAAATTATTCAAAAAGTATATGAGAGTCCAGAAACATTTTATGCTTTTGGATGGTCAAAAGGTAAAGAAAAAATGAAAGGTGGTAAACCAGATATTGCAAAAGGAAGTTATTATGCAAATCCTATTTATGATGAACCAACAAAAGATAAAGAATTAATTAAAAAATATCCTGCAAATTATTCAAAAAATATTTGGCCAAGTAAACATGTTCCTACTATGGAATCTCATTTTAAATTTGTTGGTAATATTATGTATAATGTTGGTTTAAAAGTATTAGAATCTTGTGATCAATATTTAGATACACAAATTGATGAATATCCTCAAAATTATTTATATAATATCATCAAAAATAGTAAAACTTATAAAGCAAGATTACTTCATTATTATGAATTACCAGAAGAAAAAAATTCAGAAGAAGATGCTTCTTGTTCTTGGCATCTTGATCATGGTGGTTTAACTATTTTAACAAAAGCAACATATTTAGATGAAGAATATGATGAAGTTAAAGAACCAGATAATTGTGGATTATGTATTAAAGATCAAAATGGTAATATTTATCATTGTGTTATTCCAGAAAATGCTTTGTTATGTCAAGTTGGAGAAATGTTACAAATTTTAAGTGGTGGATTTTTACAAGCAACACCACATTGTGTTAAATCTGCTAAATTAAAAGGTATTACAAGAGAAACATTCCCAGTATTTATTGATTGTCCGGTAGATCAAGATATTTCATTACCAAAATGGTCAAAAGAAAATGCAGATGAAACAAAAGGGATGAACGGTTTAGTTGGTGTTCCAGAACTAAAAGACCGATATAAAGATTGTAAACAGTATTATGAATTTGTTCATAAAACATATTCAGCTTATTATAATTAAAAATATTAAAAAATCATTTCTTTATATAATAATGTTATATAAAGATATTTATCATATTATTAACTCTTATTTGGAAAAAATAAGAATTATTAATCATTATATTATTGAATATAAATGTACACAATGTAGAACATTTATTCCACATTATCTATTGAAAAAAACTGTAAAACAAGAATATTATTATACTAATCCTCGTATTTTTTGTAATAAATGTCGTAGAATTTATAAACATGATTTTATGTTTAATTATGCAGATTTTAAATAATTATTTATGAAAAAAATATACTTTAGTTTTACATCTATTTGTTAAAATAATAATATTTCGTAAAAATTGATTATTTAATATTTTTTTTCTTAAATAAACTTTATTAAAATAATCATCATAAACTGCATTAGTAAAATAATAATCTTTTATAATATTAAAAGAATCTAAACTAATAGTAGATAATTCATATTTATAATTTTCTTTAAAAAGTTTGAAAAAATATTTTTCTGAATTTTTTTTGATTTTTATAATATCTTTTTCATATGGAAGAATATGTAAATCACTATGAAAATCTTCTAATGAATCAAAAGTATTTATAATTGAATGATCAAAAGTTTGGATAGGACTATTAAGAAAATTACCTCGAAAATAATAATTAGCATCATATTTTATATAATTATTTCCTCTAATTTTTATAAAAGGTAATATAATACCATTATTCATCAAAGAACATTTATTTATTCTTTTTTTGTTAGTTAATAAAATATTTAAAAAAAATTGATATCCAAGAATTATATCTAAACAACGATAAGAAAAAAATCCTCTTCTATTTTTTCTTTTATTTTTTAAAAAAAGTTTATTTCGATAATATATAATTTTTCTTGTTACACTAATTAATTTATTAAAATAAGAAATAGAATTACATTTCTTTTTTTTAGGAATAATACAATCATAATCTTTAAGTTCAAAAAACCCTTTTTCTAATGTTTCTATTTTATTATGTATATGAGTATTATTATGTAAATAACAAAATCTTTCATCTGAATATTTATGAAGATGAAATAAAACAATATTATTACATCCTTTCATTATACATTTTCTATTTTCTATCATTGAAATTCGTAAATTTCTTCTAGAATTATTTGGAGGGATAGACATTTAATATATAAAATTATTCAATTTTAATAAATTCTAAATTCTTTTTTCCAAAATTAATCAAATAACAAGTTGAAATTTTCATTAATTTTTTATATCGTCTACATTGTAAATATTCTTTAGTATTCATTAATTCTTCTTTTTTAAGAGTATTAGTTTTTTTATCAATTTTTTGAATACTACTTTCCATAGTTTTTAATTCTAAAATAATATTATTATCAATTAAAATATCAATTCTTAAACAAGCAACTTCAATTTTTCGTCCAGTTGAAGTTATATAATATTCATTAATATGAGCTTCTGTTTGTGTATGAAATCCAAGATCTCTTAATTCTTCCGATAATGCTTTTTCATATGCTATTTCATTTAAACCAAATTCTAAATCACTATAAACTTTAAGAGTTGCTTTTTTAATATTTCGGATTTTTTGTAACATAATTTTATTGATTTATATTAATCAATTTTAATACTTGTTCTACAAGTAGGACAATTATGTTTTATATTTAACCATTTTTTGATACATTTTTTATGAAAGATATGAATGCAATTTTTCATTTTACATACTTCACTTATTTCTAATGTTTCCAAACATATAATGCATTTATCAGAATTGTTTTTAATTGAAACTGTATAATCTACAATATCTATATCATTAATAATAATATCTGCCAACGATAAATAGTCATAATGAGTAAATGATAGTCTAGATCCAATTCTAAAACCAATAAAAAAAAATATAGGAATTATTACAAAAAAATATGTATAATTTATATTATAATAATACGGCGGATCAAACATAATTATTGATTTTTATTAATCAATTTTAAAGATAATATCATTTTCCATTTTTCTTTGTATATTATTATGGATAGATGCATTTAAATGATCAAACCATTTTATAGCTTGTTCACATGATAAACATCTAAAATATCTTTTATTTCCATGAACCTCATAAGCACATTGATTTGTTTCAAGAACAATTGTTTTACCTATTTCAAATGAATTAGAATATCTTACTTCATCAAATTCAATAGATAAATTCCATAATTCAGTAGTTAAAGGTTCTAATTGTGTCATATCATTCATATTTGCAGTAGCAAAAATTTTGACCTTTTCCATATTATCAAAAAAAGCAATAAATATATCATCTGGTTTTAATGAAATTTTAAAAATAATACCATATCTTTTACGAAAAGACATAACATTTTTTAAAACATCAACCCAATTTTTAGCAACATCTCTTGGTAATTTATAAAGATTACCATGATAAATAATTTTAATGTTTTTTGTAACATTCCATTTACTAATATCAACTGATTCTGTCTTATGATCTAAGTGTTTAAAGTTCATAAGTAATATATAATCTACTATTATTTTTTTAAGTCCATTATTAAAATTAATTTTTTAAAAACTAATTTTATAATAAATTTAATTCTTCGTTATATTTAACAACCATTTCATATAACTGTTTTTTTCTCAATTTAGATATACCACCTTTTGGTTTATAACCTAATTTTTTCAACCACATTTTTAATTCATTTTTCAACATTTTATTAAAATCTTTTCTGTGTAATGTCCAGAAATTTCGGTTTTCATCTACTAAATGATACCAATTAATATAATTATATTTTTTTAGTTCCTTGTTTTTGACTCTTCTCGGACAAGATTCAAAATCTTTTATTAATTTTTTTGTTCTTTCATATTCTTTCTTTGCATTATCAAGAATATTTTTTCTTTTTAAATCGACATCATCGACTGTATGATATTGATAAATTGTTTGTATGATTTCTGGATAACAAAATAAACCCTTTGCTTTTTGTACTTCTGTTTGTTGTTGTTTATTTAAATGTGTTTTGATTTTATTTTGTATCCATAATTTTCTTTTACCAGAATACCTTTTGATACCTAATTCTTTACACATTAATTTTAATTGGAAAACGGTCTTAAATTCTACGGAGTTGTATAATTTTTTGGAAAATGTATTCATTTCAATTTGTATTCTTATAAATATAGATTGAAACAATTTTAATTGTTCTGGCGATTATGAGTTTAAAAGTCATAAATATATTTTGAATCAATTTTATTAGATTTCTTCAATAATAATATTACTTTTTTTATCAGTTGAAATAATTTTTTTATAAAAGTCATATTCGTGAGTAGTTAAATAATAATTAATATTTAAATTATTTTTTTTCCCAATACGATTAACTCTACCGATAACTTGTGTTTCTGTTTCAGAATCAAGGAAATTCATAATATAAATATTATCACTCATTTCTAAATTAATACCAGAACCACAATGTTTCATATTTAATAATAAAACATTAATATCGTGATTTTTATATTTTCTAATAATTGAATTAATAGTATTAGTATTACCCTTTAAAGTTCTATTAGATATTGAATGACTATCTAATTCGTATTTAATATTTTTGAAAAAATAATTATTATCTGAAAAAATCAAACATCTTTTTTTATTTAATATATCTTTTTTTAAAGAAATTAACATATTTTCTATTTTTACATTATATTTTTCTTCAATAACATCAATTTCTGGATATTCTTCTTTTTGATATATATCATATTTTATATCACGAATAAATTTAGGCTGAAATTCATTTAAAATATTTCTAAAAAATGAATCAAACTGATAAAAATTAATATTAACAATTACAAAAAAATTATAAAAAGTACTTTCAATACAAGAAACATCTTCTGTATGTTTATTCATACATTGTAAACAATAATTATTATTTAATAATTGTTTTTTTATATATTGAATTTCTTTTATTTGTTTTTTTACTTCTTTAAAAGTTTTTTTAAGACTATAAATTTTATATTTCAATTGATCACGAAGTTGATTAACATTCATTGGACATTTTTCAGATTGAATAGAAAATAAAATATCATTTAAATAATGAATATCATGTTGAAATAAATTAAAATCATTAATATTATTTATAAATCTTTTATGATCTTTTAAACATATTGGACAATTTAAAAGATGTTCTTTAATTATACGAACTATATTATTAATATGTCTTATACGATGAATAATTTTACGATTAATAAGATCATAATTAATACGATGAATACGATGTAAAATTATAATAAAAAGAATAGATGCATTATTTTCATAATCAAAAGAAAAATTTAAAATAATATTTTGAATAGTTTGTTCAATACTAGGATCGAAATTACCAATAATATTCAAAAGTAAATATCTTAACATAAATTTAATTAAATTTCTTGATTTTGTTTTTAAAATATGATAATATAAAGATTCATAATCATATGAATTAAGATATTTATACCAAGATTCACATTTTAAATTATATAAAAGAGTATTTATAAAATTATTAGGAACAATAATAAAATTTTTATTTGGAATTATAAGTTGTAATTTTTCTTGAATATGTGTTTTATTAAAAGAAAAAGTTAATTTTTCTAAAAAAAATTTATAAAAACTTCTCACACTTTTATTCATATAATAATTTGAACGAAAAAGATCATTAATAAAACCAATATTTTTCGGATTTAAAATACGAGTATAAGTAGTTGTAATTAACCATAAAAAGTTTGTATTTAATTCTGGAAAACGAGGTAAATTAATAATATCAACTTCATCAATAAAAATTCTTTCAAAATTATATTTTTCATTCGGTAAATATTCTAATAATTGAATGACTTTATTCACATTACATAAAATAATATCATATTTATTATCTAAAATATCATTAATATCTTTAAAATTTCTTTTATCTTTAATATATTTAGTTTTTAAAAAAGTTTTATTAATCTCATTTTTCCATTGTTCAAATAAATTATGTGGTACAATAATTAAATTAGTTTTAATAATAGTTTTTTCTTTTAAATCATCTTTTAGATAATAATTTGAATAAAATAAATTATTATTTTTTTTAATATGATTACTACTAATATTTAATGAAAAACTATCTTTTTCAACTAAAAATTCAGAAATAACATCACAAATATCAGATGGATATTTAGTATTATTATAAATTTTTTTTTTATAAGAAAGTTTTAAAAGATTTTTTTTAAAAAATTTATTTCTCATAATAAAACCTAAAATAATTAAAGTTTTACCAGAACCAACTGTATTTGATAAAACACCAATATTATAACCAAAATTAACTTTAATATGATATCTATCTAAAATATTCATATTATTTTTAAGTAAAAATTTTTTCTCACGAGTTCTTAAATATCTTTGAATATCTCTAGAAAAATTATTAGAATAAGTATGAGATTTATTATGAAATTCATTTTCAAGTAAAGATAAATAATTTTTAGGTAATTTTATTGTCATTTGACCTTTTTCATGATTTAATAAACTAGAAATAGTTTGTTTTTGATAATCGAATAATTTAATATCATCATCTTTAAATAAATATTTTGAATTATCTAAATCTAAAGAATTATCAAGAAAAATATTATTTATATTCGAATCTATTTCCATATATGATTTATAAAATTATAAGATATTAAATTTTAAAATAAAAATCAAATAGATTGATAAAACGGCCAATTTAATATTTTACACATCTTTTTCCATATAATATCTTGTTCATATAATTTTTCTCTTGATTTTAATAAAGGAAAAGAATCAATATATTTAGTTTCGTTTAATAATTCTAAAAATTTTCTAATAACATAAGAATAACTTAAAAAATTTTTTCTATCTGCTGGACATACTTTATTAAAAGGATCTTGACATTTTTTAAACATTAATTTTAATTTTTCTTCTATAGATTTACTAAATTTTGGTGGAGGTATTTTATTAAGTTTATTAATAATATGATTAATATGTTCATAATATTTATTTTCATTAATCTTTTTTAATATTGTTCTCATTTTATTATTATCTAATTTATCTAAATTAATTTTTTGTTTATCAATTTCTTTTTTAATTTTATCATATACACTTATTGGTATAGTAGTAGATTCTAAAGCTTGAAATTGATTTAACCATTCAATAAAATGATTATATCTTTTATAACTAAAATTATAATTTTCAATAATATTATCTTTATATGATGTTTTTTCAGTTTCTACAATAGTAGAATTACATTCGCCACAAGTTTCACAAACATATAAAGATTCATTAACTATTAAACTTTTTTCAATATTACAATTATCACAGAAAGTATAATTTGTAACATAATCTACATTATTTTTTTTATTACTTTTATCAATTATATTTAAATAATCAAAAAAAATTTGTTTTCTTGATAATTTTTTTTCTTCTTTTATAAATTTTTTAATAGTTATATCATTACTTTTAGTAGAATTATTAATATATTCTATTATTGTCATTTCTGATTTTTTTATATTTGTTTCTGTTATTTCATCATCATTATTTTTACCATAATATTTTTCTAAAATATCCATTGTATTTAAATAATAATCATATTCATTTTCATTATTATTAATTGAATGAATCTCTTTTTTTATATTATTTATTTGTAATTTCAAATCATATTTTTTATGTATTTCTTCATTATCTATTTCATAATCTTTTCTATTATTTAAATTAAATAATTCTATCTCTAATTCTTTTTTTCGACTTTCTTTTATATTTTTTTCCACATCTTTATTATTAAATTTTTCTACTAAATCTTTATGATATGAATCAAGAGTTATTTTTTTTTTATTCATAATAATAATTATAATTATATAATAATATTATTAATTATTTAATATATTTAAAATAAAATTAATTTATTTAATCAAATTATAAAATGTCATTAGAATTAATAATCGGTCCAATGTTTTCTGGAAAATCAACATATATTATAAGAAGTTATCAGATGTATAGTAAAAAATATAAAACAATAATTTTAAATTTTTATAAAGATAATAGATATGATGAAGGTGATTTCGTTTGTACTCATAATAATCAAAAAGAAAAAGCAGTGAAATTAAGAAGATTATCAGATTTAGATTTAAAATATTTTAATAATGAAGTTTTTATCATTGACGAAGGTCATTTTTTCAATGATTTATTACATTTTGTTTTAAATTTAATGAAATTAAAAAAAAAAATAATTGTAATTGGTTTAAATGGTGATATTTTTGGACAACCATTTAAGAATGTTGTATCATTAATACCATATTCATATAAAATATTATCATTTAATGCAATATGTTCATTATGTAAAGATGATACAAAAGGTTTTATGCATATTAAAAAAACACATAATAAAAATAATGGAGAATTTAAAGAGGTTGGAGGTGAAGAAGAATATAAAACAGTATGTAAATATCATTTTGATAAACATAATAATAATCATTAAGAATTCATAACTTTACTTTATTTATCAAATTATTAAAATGAAATAAACCAACAATAAGAGTTACATTTTGATTTTGATATTTAGGTAATACTGTCTTAGCAGCAAAATCATCAGCATAATCTGCGTGATCTTTTCTTAAATCATTATGTAGTTTTTCAGCAAATTTTTTTGTTATTTTTTTTTTTTTAATTAAATTTATAAGTTTATCATCAATATCAACCTTTTGATTATAAAAATATTTATATTTTATTTTTTCATTTTGAACATGTCGAACAAAACCAAGATAAACTTCTTGCAATGTATATTTTGTAAAAAAAAAAGGCACATCATTTTCATCTGCTCCATATAAACCAGTAGAATTTATAAAACTTGGTCGAGGATCCCAACCAGATATTCTATTTAATTGATCACTAAATACTAATTTTTGAAAAATATATTTTGTTGTTTGATCTGTAACTTCTTTTGATAATTTTTTTATTAAATCATTATTATTTAAATAATAATTCTCTTCTATAAGTATTTTATCATTACTATTAATTAAAGTATTCATTTGAAGATTTTCAATTGATATTTTATGATTAACACCAATAAAAGTAACTTTTTTACTATTTTCTCTTGTTATAATATGTTTTTTCATTACTATAAAATATAATAATAAAAAAATTATAAATAAGGAATATATTTAATTTGTGATACTTCATATAATTTTAATTTAAATTTTCCAGTAAATCCTACAACTTCTAATTCATCACCATCATATAATTCTTTTTCATTTGGAATTGGTATTTTTATATCACTATTTCCAGCAGTGGTAACATAATAATCATATTTTGATGAACCAGCCCATTCTGGTCTTCCAAATAACATTAATCTATTAATATCATCTTTATTATAATGAGGATCAGTTTCTTCTCTATATAAAAATCCCATAGCTTGAAATGATGGTTCTTTACCTCTTGTACGAACATTAACAGGGATACCTCTACTATTTTCATAATCTCTTTTTGGTTCTATAAATTTATTTTCAACTCTTTCTCTATATCGTTTTTCAATTAAACCTTTTCTATTTAATTCATTAAAATTTTTTAATTTTTTTATTTTTTTATTTTTTCTAACTTTATCTCTAATATCTTGATTTTTCTGACAATCAAATATATAAATTAAAGATAAAAAAAAAATTCCAATAATTAAATGATTATTATCAATATTAAATTTCATTATATATATTTAAAATATATATTTTTATTATATATTAATTTAAAATGATTCATTCAAATCATATACTCTTTTTAGCACTTATTTTACTTTATATTTTATTATTTGGAATGTTATTTCAAATAAATATACTAAATTATATTTTATTAGTAATTTATACAATTACAGTTATATATCTTATCTGTTGTAATTATTATATAAATAGAAGATATATAACAAATTCAGAAGTTGTAAAAATTTTAGATCAAAATTTTTTATTTTCAATATTATCAATAATGATGACAATACATATTATGATTATAAAATATAAAAATAATCATTATCTTAAAGATAGAAAAATATTAATGAACGATCTTACAATTTTAAATGATCAAACAAATGATTTAAAAAAGCAATTAAATAAAAATATATTATCTGTTCATATTAAAAAATATTATATTGAAAAATTATTATCTGAATCATATGAATGTCCAATTTGTTTAGATAATATAGAAAAAGAATCTCATGTTTTTTTAACTTTATGTGGACATTTATTTCATCATGATTGTTTAAATGAAGCAATGTCTTTTCGTCCAAAATGTCCTACTTGTAGAAGACATGTATATTTCAATAAAAATCAAAATCAAGAAGAAACTTATTTAATTACTTAACATCGTAATGGTGCTTTTCTTCTAACCCACTTATGTTGTTGTTGTAAATTTAATAATTTTTTTGTATATGTTTCAACTTGAAATAAATTTAAATCTAATTCTTTAATTTTTTCTCCATATTCAAATAATTGTTTTGTAATTTTTACTTGTTCTTGTTTAAATTGAAACATTCCATAACAAAATCCAATTGTATTTATTGCAGTGAAAATCCATTCTTTATTATCAATTATTGTATCCATCCAAGTTTTTTCTTTTTTTTCTTCTTTTTTATTCATAAATGAATTAAATTCAGATATACGATTATTAAAATCTTTTAATGTTACATCTTTTTCCTCAAAGGGATTATTATTGAATAAACCACTTGTTGAAGTCAATTCTATTTCTGTTGATGATTCTTCTTCATCTTCAACTTCTACTTCGACTTGTGTCATTTTTATTTATTGATACATATAATTCAATTTTAAATATTTATTTCAGAATCGGTTCCAAAGTAACATCCAGTCTCGTGATAAGTTTTATATATACTATAAATATCTTTGCTAATATCTATATATTGATTAATTTCTTGAATTAAATATTTTTCATAAAGATAATTTTTTGGAATTTTTTTTAAAATATTTTTATTATAAGAATTATGAATCTTTTTTTTTTTTTTTAATTTTTTTTTTATAATTTTTTTTTT
>Ga0207990_1001077_pt1 | contig 14628 bp, 20 predicted proteins | sample ETNtaG_8_FD_185780 | JGI IMG/M metagenome (GOLD analysis project Ga0207990, IMG submission 185780) | Marine microbial and viral communities from oxygen minimum zone, Eastern Pacific Ocean - ETNP201406SV75 (SPAdes) (version 2) | ecosystem: Environmental > Aquatic > Marine > Oceanic ...
ATTTGGAATAAAGAATTTTGATGATGCATTAGAATATGCAATGCAGTATTCTAGAGGAAAAGAACGAGATTTAATTGAAAAATTTGTAAAAATGTATGTGAATCCTGTTACAGTTAACATGGGAGAACCAGGAGAGCAAGCCATTAGAAAATTATTTGAGATGGCAAAAGAAAAAGGATTAGTTCCGGATTTTGAAATTAGTATAGCCACCAAGTAATTATAGAACAAAAAAAATAATCACATTATGACAGATGAGCTTGATGGTGACGGAATTGGCGGAGCTGTTTTAGAAGTTTTAACAGGAAATGCATTTAGATTACTTGTCAGCCATACCAGAAAAGACAATAAAGGAGATTATGGAAAAACTGAAAAAATAATCATGGGTTTAATTAAAGATTCAGAAGAAGGGCAACGTCCAGAACAAACAAAGGAAGATTTAGAGAGAGCATTGAAAGGTAAATTCGTTACATGTAAAGTTCAACACAGAGATACTAAAACAGATGCACTTGTTTGTAATGTATTTGTTCAAAGACCTCCAGAATAGTTAATTTAATTTTTTAAATAATTTTGAAATATATTAGAAATTAATTTTTCATTTTTTCTATCCATGTTTTTAAAAAAATATGATGTTTTTCACCAATCAAATTTAAGTTGTAACCAACCTCACCTTCTTTTTTTATAATTGGAGTAAGAATACCTTGTTTTTTCATAATTTGTAAAGTTGGGTTATTTTTGAATGGGTATCCAGGATCTTTATTTAAAATTTTGAAATATTCTTTACCCTTTGTAGTTAATGTAAAAACAATATTTTGTCGATTAATAGAATCAACAATAGGTTCTAAAATCCAATCATTCACCAAGTCAGACAAAATCAAATTGTCATCAGACTTGTCTTCAATTGTTTCCATAAATATTAAAAAACTATAGACTATATGAAATTTGAATAGAATTATTTACTTTAAAAATTACGAAAACAATGGCTAATGATGATACCAACGGGTTCTATCTGATTCCTCAATTTGATGATACTTTGCCGAATTTTGAAGCCCAATTGATATTTTAAAATAAATTCAAAATAGATGGATTCAAAAAGAAGATAAAAAATTCAAAATAGATATGACAGAAGATGTGTGTGATTTTTGTAAAGGAGTAGGCTCAAGTTCAACAAATGTTTGCGTGTATTGTAATGGTACTGGTGAATGGAATCAAGCAGCTCAAGCCTATGTAAAAAACCATATTTGTCAATGTATTGTGTTAGATAGAAAATTTTGTCCTGTATGCAACAAACCATGCCATCATGATACAAGTCTAAATCCAAAACAAACAATTGATTCAGGTCATGGCGGAATGTCAGTGCCTGAAATGACAATGTAAAATAATTTCTACAAAAATTAAAGAAATTATATTCAATAAGGGATTCAGAGATCAATAATCTTCAAAATATTCAAAAAAACACATATTTTTACAATGGTTTAATTACAGAAGAATTTGAAAAAAAATAGAAAATATGTCATACAATAGAGAAGATAGAGAAATGTTTGATGCAAAATGCGGAGATTGTGGAACGGATTGTCAAGTACCATTCCAACCAAAACAAGATAGACCCGTATACTGCAGAGAATGTTTCCAAAATCATAAACCAGAGCCACGACAAGGTGGCGGTAGATTTGGTGGAAACCGAGATGGTGGAAACCGAGGTGGTGGAAGATTTGGTGGAGATAGAAGAAGAGATGAAAGACCACGAGAAATGCATGATGCAAAATGCGGAGATTGTGGAAATGATTGTCAAGTACCATTTCAACCAAAAGAAGACAGACCTGTATACTGCAGAGACTGCTTCCAAAATCACAGATAACACAAACAAATTGTTTTGAGAAAAACACTCAACACTTTGTAACTTTTATTAAATTCAAAATTTACAAACTCACGTCAAATTTAATTAAAAAATTGAATTACCTAATATATGATGAAAATAATTTAATTCAAAGATGGTTCTTGTAAATAAAAAAATGTTAGTTGGTGGAATGGCAATGGTGATTGTAGGATTAGTATTTTCAATAAACATCAATGCTGCAGCTCCAATAGGTCAAGCAGGAATGACTGAAGAAGAAGTAATAGATTTAATGATAGCCGAACAAGAAAACGCAGACTATAATACACTTGCAGGAATTTTATTTGGTTTAGGATTTTTACTAGTATTGATTAGCTTTGGAGCACGTAGAAAAAAAGGCAAACCAACTAAAAATGTAGAAAAAAAGGTAGAATAATTAAAACATTTTAATCTTAAATTAATCTAAAAAAATTATGATTCAAGCAGAAGTTAGCATATATCCAATGGCAACTAGAACTACTAGTGCTAGTTTTTACATTGCAAAAGCAATTGAGTCAATTAAAAATATAGAAAATTTAAGATATGAAATAAATTCCATGGGAACTGTTTTAGAATCAGATAATATTGACACCATCAATCAAGCAACAAAAAACATGATGACAACAGTTCACAATTTAGGGATAAGTAGAGTTGAAGTCATAATAAAAATAGATTCAAGAAATGATAAACAGGTTAGAATGGAAGAAAAAATTGAATCAATTAAAAAGCAAATGAGTTAAAATTGTTTTAAAATTTTAAAATGAGTATTTCTTTGTGCAGGTACACGTCCAATTTCTTTTACCATTGTAGCTAATTCATCAACAGATGAAGTTGTAGGTTTACCAGCTGCACGATAAATTTCTTCACCAAACGCAGTTCCAACTAAATCACTACCCCCATGAGATAATGCAACTTGAGCTAATTTTTTACCATATGCAACCCAATAAACAGAAATATTGTTTAAAGTATTTGCAAGCATGAGTCTAGATAATGCAGTTATTTTCAAATCATAAACTGAAGAACATTCATTTTTTACCAATCCCTGTTGTTCTAATTCAGTATTATCTAAACTAAATTTCAAGGGAATTAGTGTTACAAACCCATTTGTTTTCTTTTGTAATTCACGAATTTTTATTAAATGATCTATGATATGTTCTGGTTTTTCAATATGGCCATATAACATTGTAACATTACTTTTAATTCCCATGTTATGGGCTTCTTCAATTACATCAAGCCATTGTTGGCCAGAACATTTTCCTCTAATAATTTTACTGCGAACATCAGGGTGGAATAATTCAGCACCTCCACCAGGCATTGAATCTAATCCTGCATCTTTTAATCTAGATAAAATTTCTTTAGTAGAAATTTTTGTAAGTTTTGATAAATAAAAAATCTCAGCTGCAGTTAATGCCTTGATATTTAATTCTGGATGACTTGTCTTAATTGCACGCATCATATCTTCATAATATTCTAAAGGAAGTTTTGGATGGAATCCACCAACAATGTGAACTTCAGTTGCACCCATTTGTTTGGCAAGTCCAACACGTTGTTCAATTTCTTTAGGAGTTAACGTATAAGCATCATCTTCATCGCCTTTACGATAAAAAGCACACATTTGGCAACTAGCAGCACAAACATTGGTATAATTCATGTAATAAGATGCTGCAAAAGTTACAGTATCCCCAACTAATTTTTTTCGTGTAGAGTCAGCAACAGCTCCAAGTAAATGTAAATTATCATAATTCATTAACTCCAAACCATCTTTGTAAGATAATTCTTCACCGGCAAGAGCTCTATCCAATGCTTGAGAATCACCAATCAGTTGCTCTAACATACTGCTCGTCTCAGATATCAGGATATATTCCTTGTACTCTTAAGAAATAAGTAGCCAGTTAGATACAAGAAAACATGGTACTCCCATTAGTAGATGAACATAAACCAAAATGTTACTTGTGTCACGAAGGTTTTGAAAATATTGAAAAACTAAGAGAGCATCAAAATACAAAACATAGTGATTTCTTTGAATCAAATGAAAAACAAACTACAAGAGAACCAGCACCTGGTGACGTTACAGTATTTTAGATTTTTTTTCGTTTAATGAATTTAAAAGTTCTTGAGCAGTATCTTTAGACATTTGTGCCAAATCATAATGCTTGTCAATAGATAATGCTTTTTTAAAATAATCAATTGCTTCTGAAAGTTTTCCAGATTCACCTAAAGAAAGTCCTTTGTAAGCAAGAGCCATAGAACATTTAGTATCAATTTGAAGGGCCAGGTCATAACAACCAATTGCATCAAGATATTGTTCATTCAGATGAAAAGCAGAACCTTTGTTGATTAATGCATCAAGATTGTCAGGTGAAATAGTGAGGGCTTTATCATAATAACGAATAGCAGATTTAATTCGACCCAAGTTTTGTAAAGTAATGCCCTTATCTATAAGAGCAGAAATATTTTTAGAATCCTTTTTCAATATTAAATCATAAAAATTTAATGCATCTAGAAAATTTTCATCATCAACACAGTCATTAGCTTGTAAAAATAATTCAGTAATTTCTTCATTCAACGTAGTTTGTAATATGTTGTCAATAATATAGTGATCTTTAGATTCTTTAGAGATAATTTTTCCAGAATTTTGAGATATCAATGTCTGCATTAATTTATGTTAATCAAAATTAGGATATTAAGACCGAATTATTCTATAATAACCATCTACTATTTTTTTAATTTAATGGTAATTTGATAAATCCATTAGCCACTAAAATCATCAATGTTAGAGGAATACCTGCTCCTATCATAATTGAAATTGCAACCAAAACATCTCTATCCATAATGGTAAAAAATTGAAGGAGTATTTATTTTAAAAAAATAGAACATCCTAGAACTAATTTCTAGAATCTTCTAAAAAGTCCATGGCGATGTTTACGTATGTGGGGAATATTTAGAAAAGGAATTAACTTGAATTGGTTAGTTTCAAATTGTTTATGTCTGCATTAATTAGTAAATGAGAGATTTTCAATTAAAGACTAAATGATGGCGATATAACTCAAGTAAAAATCAGTTTAATCGATCTTAATAAAAGCCAAAATAAGGATTAAAAGTAAAAATGGATTTACTTTCTTTTACTTGTTAACAATCCTTACAATCAGGATCAATACAAATTGGATTATGTTTTCCATCCCTTGTAGGACGTGCAGTATCTCTTCTTCTTTGAGTTCTTGACATGATTACTATATGTAATAATGATTAAAAAGTAATTTGGAAAATTATAACATATTCAGGATGAAAATTTATCGCGTGGATCAATTTTTAGTGAATTATTAAAACAATCCATGGATTCATTGTATCGTCCTAGACTTCTAAGAGCAGTTCCCTTGTAATTCCAAAGATCAGGATTTTGGGGATTCAGTAGTAAAGCCTGCTCAAAAAATCCAAGGGCATTATCAAAATCACCAGATTCCAAAAAGGATTTTCCTTTTAATACAAGTTCTTCAATTTCAGTCATAAACAGCAATAGTTTTCGTTTGTATTAAATCTGAAGTTAAATGTAAAATAATAAAATTTAAACAAATTTACAAAAATTACCCGAAAATTTAAATAAATTTTTTACTATCATATTGTATGGTTTTAGATAATATAGATGAAAAAATTATCAAACATTTGACTGTGGATGCACGACAGTCAGCAAGGCAATTAGCTCTAAAATTAGGAGTTTCAACAGTTACAATATTATCAAGAATGAAAAAGTTGGAAAAGCAAAAAATAATTTGTGGATACACAGCAACAATTGATCATGAAAAAATTGGGTATTCTTTGACAGCAGTAATTGAAATCATAGCAAAAAATGATAAAATTGTGAATATTGAAAATGAGATATCAAAATTTGAAAATGTTTGTGCAGTGTATGATATTACCGGTACAACAGATACCATACTTGTAGCAAAATTCAAAGAAAGAGCAGAATTAAGCACATTTGTAAAGGGTTTAACTTCAATACCCAATGTGGAAAACACAGTAACTCATGTAGTACTAAATACTGCAAAAGAAGATTTCAGACTAACGTAGGAAAAATAAAATGAATCAGTTAAAAATTGTATTAATCTTTATAATTATATTTAGTACTGTACAGGTATCACATGCTCAAATAAATGAGTCAGATAGAGTATTGCAAGTTTCAGATGAAGAAAAAATAATGTTGTTTGTAGGATCTACAGTTGTAGTAATTGCGATATTTTTATTCTTAGCTAGAGATATTATTTTAAGAAGAAAAACATCATATGATAAAAAAGAACACGAATCAAAAAAAGATAGGACATATGAAAAATATCATTCTGACTGGGGGGATGATTATGAAGAAGTTGGAAAAAGGGGCAATAGTGAAGAAGAAAAAGTATTTCGAGAAAATATAACAAATGACAATTTACCAAATTATTATAAAATTTTAGGAGTAGAAGTAAATGCAACCCAAGAACAAATTAAGAAAAATTTCAGGGAACTTGCAAAAAAGACACACCCAGACAAAACAAAAGAAAATTCTGAAGAAGAAATGATAAAAATCAACAAAGCATATGAAGTGTTATCAGATGAAACATCAAAAGAAAAATATGATAAATATCTAAATTTAACTTAATTCTAATTTTTGAATTATCATACTAAGTTCAATTGAATTTGGAGTTTGTACACTATTTGTTAAATTAGTAAAAATTTCAACAGACGTAAGTTTTCCAGCATGTTCAATTTTAACAGTAATTTTTAATTCACCAAATTCAGTATTAGGTCCAAGCATTTTTTTTGTAAGTAGTGGGACTATACTGAGATCAGTGATTTCACCTTTCATTTTATAAGCAAATTTTTCACTAAAATAAACACCACCCCTAGTTGTAGGTTCGTTGACAGGTATTGATGAATTTACAATAGAAACATTGAGCATAGAATAAGATTCACCATTAAGATGAAGAGTAAATGATGGTAAATGTTCAGTATTGTATTGAATTAAATTTTGAAGTAAATCAGGATTTATGGACATTGAAAAAAGTCTAAAAAACAATTGTATTGAATCTTGTGTTTTAAAATCCCAACAGGGTTAAAAAAGTAAGAAAACTAAAGGATAGCACAAGTCATCTTTAAAAAGTCGGATCATGATGAAGATATATTGCAACAATTTGCAAACACCCATTCAATGAGAAAGGAAATTCTCAGCCTCATGGCACAACATGGTTTAGAAGAGGATTGTTATGTAGAGATGTTAGATTATACTATTGACTTATTTGAAAGTCAAGGTTTAGGAACAGAGTATTACGGGTATCACAATATCAATCATGAATTAGAAGTGACGTATGGAACACTTTTAGCCATAAATCAAGAAAAAATCAAATTTAGTGAAGAAGATAAAAAATACATATACGTTGCAGCATTATTTCACGATTTTGATCCTCAAAAAAGTGTAGATAAGCCACACGAAAAAAGTGTTTTAAAATTTATTTCGTTAGATAAAAAACTACAAAAATTAATGATAGATGCAAAAATAGATTTAGAAATAATTAAGGTGTTAATTTTAAGAACCACATATCCGTGGAGAGGAGATATTAAAAAAGATGCAGAATTAGAGATCACCCAATGTTTTGAAAATTCAGAATCAACAAGAAATAATCAACAATTACAAAAACACATAATGGAAATGGGATGGTATCTATCAGTTATTGATAGAATTAGCGGATATGCATTAGGAGATTTTACAATAGCTATGGAAAAAGCAAAAATGAACGCACATGCACTTGCATGGAGGCCATCATTAATTATAAGAAGTGCAGTTGGATATTTTGAAGAATTATTAAATACAGAAACATCAATGTCAAAAGCAATTCTAAAAGTACTTCCAAAAGAAATGAGAAAGAATTTTTTCAACACAGTATTATCATTTATGAAAATTAGACAACAAGAAATAACAATCCAAGCAGATTATTCATATGAAAATTTAAAATTAATTCCAACCATAGAAAATACATCAATGCAAAAGGATCCAAATTTTGCAGAAACATTATTTGATATATTTTTAGAATTACCAAAGCCATTACAATTCGGAAAAGAAAATTTCAAAGAATCAATCAGTGAACCTGAAACCATAGTAAACACATTAAGACTAAATGACAGAAATGGAGAAATTGTAGGTTTCTCCAAAGGAGGACCTCTTGAAAAATATCAATTACGTGAAGAAGTAAGAGATGAAAATTATGGTCTAACAAATACAGTGTTTTTAGAACCATTAGCCCTAAAAATGGGGTATTGGGGATTACGTGGAGGTAGTGAGATGAGACATTTGTTCATCATGCAGGCACATTCTATGAAATACAAATTTCTTACAAGTTTTGCATTACGGGATGTAATTAAAGCAAGAATAGATAAAGAAAATGCAGAATTTGTAACACAATTCGATCCTGAAAGATGGGATTACTATAGAATAGAGATTTAGACTAGACATATGAAGAAATCAATTTTAAAAACATTAGAATCAAATATTCAAGGAGATGTTTTATACAAAAAAGAATTCAGGGAATTTTATTCAGTAGATGCTAGTGCATATCAAATAATTCCCAAGATTATCGTGATTGCAAAAAATGAAAAAGATGTTATTGAAACAGTCAAAATTGCAAAAAAATTCAAAATATCAGTTACAGTAAGAGGAGCTGGAACAGGATTAGTTGGTAGTGCTTTAAACAATGGAATTATAATTGATATGAAAAATTTAGATTCAATCAAATTAAATAAAAAATCAATTGTTGTAAGTTCAGGAGTTCTAAAAGGAAAATTAGATAAAGAATTAGAAAAGGTAGAAAAATTTTTCCCACCAAATCCATCAATTGGAAATTTTTGTTCAGTTGGAGGGATGTTAGGAAATAATTCAAGTGGAAGTCGCAGTCTAAAATATGGAAGTATGATAGATAATGTATCAGAAGTTACATTTATCGATGGAAATGGAAATAAAATAAAATTACCAGAAAATAAAAATGTTGGAAAGAAGATTTTTGGAATGATTAAAATAAATAATGAAAAAATTCCAAAAACATCTAAAAATTCTTCAGGGTATAGAATAGACAAAATTAAATCATATAGAGACGCTCATAAAATAATCATAGGTTCAGAAGGAACATTAGGAATTATACTTTCAGCAAAATTAAATATTATAGACAATCCTAAAAGAAGGATTCTTTTTGTAATTGAATACAAATCCATTTTTGAAGCAGCAAAAAATAGCCTTGAAATTAATAAAACAAGCCCATCTACACTAGAATTTGTAGATAGAAATACACTAAAACAGATTAAATTTAATTTTACTAAAAATACAAAATGTTTACTTTTTGTAGAATATGATGAAAAAATTGAAAAAAAGTACAAAGAAGTGAAATCAATAAGTTCTGGAAAAATTATACAAAAATTAGATAAAAATCAAGACATGAAAAAATGGTGGCGATACAGAGATTCATCATTACATTATAGTTTAAAATCAATAGAAAAAGAAAAAAGAGTTCCACATGTAATTGAAGATGCATCAGTTCCTTTAGAAAATCTTCCAAAACTATTTTCAATATTGAAAAAAATTGAAAAAAAGTACAAAGTGAAATCAATAATGTATGGACATATAGGGAATGGAAATATTCATGTTCGTTTAATTTCAGAAAAAATAGATAAAAAAATGATTAAAAATATTGCAATTCAATATTTTGATGAAGTTATTAAAAACAAAGGAACAATTTCTGCAGAGCATGGTGATGGGCTTGCACGTTCAGAATTTGTAAAACAACAATATGGTCAAAAAAATATTCAAGTGTTTAAAAAAATTAAAAAATACATGGATCCAAATAATATTTTAAATCCAGGAAAGATCATTACAACAAAAAGTTTAGTAATAAAAAATTTAAAATGATTTCCAATACGAAAAATACTGTTGTATAACATAAAAAATTAGATCGGATATTTGCCTAATAGTGAAAAAAAATCAACAAGTTCTCGCTAATACAACAACAAGCCTAAAGGAATTATGACAATAGGATATTGTGTAAAGTGCAGAGATAAACGAGAAATCGGCAGTCCAGCACCATACACCATGAAAAATGGCAAACCTGCAATCAAAGGCACATGCCCAGCATGCAGTACAGCTATCTTCAGAATAGGTAGAGGATAGAATTCTCAGTAGAGAATGTCATTAGTTAGTAAGGTCATTCCATAGCGAAAGCAATTGGGATGGATCTTTTTCTATTTCTTGAATAATTCTATTTTTCAATACAAAAGAGAAATTTTCTAAGGCATCAACCCCGCCATCAGCGTATATCTCACCGCCAATTTCAATAATTCTATCATGTTTTTCATTTATTTCAGTAGAATCAGGATTTTGTAAACAAAATGTCATTAAATCAATTAACTCTTCTTCTAGCATCATATCCATAATTATAATCACAATAGATTCCTAATGAATTTTTTTTGTATTAATTATTAATTTAAAACATATAGAAACTAAAGGGGAAAATAAATTTTTTAGAATATCAAAAAATCTCAGTAAAACGATTTTCAACATAATCCCAATTAATTACATTCCACCATGCCGCAACATAATCAGGTTTTCTATTTTGATATTTTAAATAAAATGCATGTTCCCACATATCCAATCCAAGTAAAGGTGTTTTTTGAAGAGTCCAAGGGCTATCTTGATTAGAAGTTGTAATAATTTCAATTTTATGATATGTTTCATTAAAAACTAACCAACACCATCCACTGCCTTGGATAGAAAGGGCTTTTTCAGAAAATATTTTTTTGAAATTTTCAAAATTATCAAAATAAACATCAACTTGATCTTCTAATTTTCCTCCAGGAGTTTTGTCACCGTTAGGAATTAAGGTTTCCCAAAATAATCTATGATTCTCAAAACCACCACCAAAAAAGTTTATTCCAGATCTTCCTTCTTTAGGAATTGAGGTCAATTCAGATAAAATTGCTGAGATATATTTTGGGTGAGATGTAGCACCAATTTCAGCAAGTGATTTGTTTAGCCCATCAACATATGCCTGATGATGTTTTAAATGATGTATTTTCATAGTTTTTTCATCAATAAATGGCTCCAATTCATTATACTCATAAGATAATTTTGGAAGTTGGTATAGAACCATAAAATTATACATAGATAATCCACATATATTCTTCAAGTGGAAATAAGGTATGAGAAAATTAGGAACTATAGATTTAGAAATATTGTACCTAGCGATTAGAGAAAAGGGAACATTTAATGAAAATAATTTAGAAAATTCAGAATTAAAAAGACATGGAGTTGGCAAAATATTAGATACACTGGCATCATTGAGAGATAGAAAATTTATTTCATCAAACAGTGATGGATCTTTTTCGATTACAGAACTAGCACGTGAAATACTTTGGAGTTCCAACATCCCAGTTTGGGGAAGAATATTACGATTATTACAAATAAAATCATGTAATCTAAATCAAATTATAGAAATTCTAGGAATTTCTGAAGACAAAATTATGAATGAAACAGAAGAATTAAGAAAAAATCAATTCATACTAATGTCACCACAACGACAAGATGATAAATTAATTAAAATTTATGAAATTTTGCCTGAAGGAATTCAAGAAATAGATAAAACTGAAACTGAGGGATTTAATAAAATAAAATTTGGAAAGTTAAAACCAAATGGCGGTATTTTAAAAATTGTGGATGAAATAAAAAAAGACATAGATAATTTACAAATTTCACAATCTCAAAAAGATAAAATTTTTGAAAAACTGGTTAATTTAGAAAATAAACTTGAAATATAATTATTTAAAAATTTAAATTTTTTCTAAATTATTTTTTTGGATGAGAACAGAGTTCTGCCAATACACCGTGTAATGACTTTGGATGAATAAAAGTAACTTTAGTTCCAGCAGAACCAGGTCGAATTTTACCCAAAAATTGTATTCCACAACCTTCCATTCTACTCACCTCACCTTCAATGTTATCAGTGTCTAATGCCATGTGGTGTAGTCCTTGGCCTTTTTTATCTAGAAATTTTTTAATTGGACTAGAATCATTTGTGGGTTGCATTAACTCGATTCGTCCATTTTCCAACTCAATTATAGCAACTTTAACTCCTTCAGATTCTACAGTCTCAAATTCAACACTATCTGCACCTAATGCTTGTTGATACACTTTTGCAGATTCTTCAACATCATTTACAGCAATTGCAATATGATCAATTTTCATCTAAAAGACCTCTTTTGGACGATATTCCCCAAATACTTCTCTAAAGGAATTACTAATTTCACCAGTAGTTGCAAATGCTTTTGCTGCAGTTACAATGTATGGCATTAGATTTTCTTCAGTGTCAGCTGCACTTTGCATTGCAGATAATGCTTTTTCTAATTTTGTAGAATCTCTATCTGCACGTAATTTTTTAAGTGCTTTCTTTTGTTGAATTTCAATTCTACCATCAATTCTAAGTAATTCTGGTTGTTCTTCTTCTTCAGCATACTTGTTCACACCAACAATGATTCTTTCTTCGTTATCAGTTTCTTTTTTTAGACGATAAGCATTTGCTCTAATTTCAGATTGGAAAAATCCTTTTTCAATTGCTTTAACAGAACCACCCATTCTTTCAATTTTCTTTAGATATTTCCAAACATCTGCCTCAATTTTATCGCAAAGGTCTTCAAGATAATAGGAACCTGCAAGAGGATCAGCAGTTTTTGTAATACCACTTTCATGAGCTACAATTTGTTGAGTTCGAAGTGCAATTTTTGCTGATTCCTGTGTTGGGAGTGCAAGTGCTTCATCTCTAGAATTTGTGTGAAGTGATTGTGTACCACCTGCAACTGCAGCCATTGTTTGAATTGCCACACGGATAATGTTGTTATTGGGTTGTTGAGCAGTTAAGGATTCACCACTTGTTTGGGTGTGGAATTTTAATTGTAAAGAACGAGGATTTTTTGCATGGAATTTTTCTTTTAAAATTTTTGCATATATTTTTCTTGCAACTCTAAACTTTGCAACTTCTTCAAAGAATTCTATAGTACAACAAAAGAAAAATGACAAACGTGGTGCAAAGTCATCAATTTTCAATCCTTTGTCCAAACAAGTTTGGATATATGCAATTGCGTTTGCTAAAGTGAATGCAATTTCCTGTGTTGCAGTACAACCAGCTTCTCTCATATGATATCCAGATATTGAAACAGGATACCACGATGGAACTTTTTCTGCACAAAACTCAATCATGTCACCAATTAACCGCATAGAAGGTTCTGGAGGATAAATGTAAGTATTTCTTGCAATGTATTCTTTTAAAATATCGTTTTGAGTAGTTCCTCTAAGTTCTGTACTTTTGAATCCCTGAGATTCACCAACTGCGATGTAATATGCCAACAATGTAGAAGCTGTAGAATTAATTGTCATCGAAGAACTAACTTTGCCAAGAGGAATTCCATCAAAGGCAGTCATCATATCTTTAATTGATGTAATGGAGACTCCAACTTTCCCAACTTCACCTTCAGCTTGTGGAGAATCTGAATCATATCCAATTTGTGTAGGCAGATCAAATGCCATACTAAGACCAGTTTGGCCTTTATCAAGCATAAACTTGAATCTCTCATTAGTTAACTTTGCATCACCAAATCCAGAATACTGCCTCATAGTCCAAAATCGTTCACGGAACATTCCCGGATGTATTCCTCTGGTGAAAGGATATTTTCCAGCATCTTCAGTAGGTTTCTTTTTTGGAGATTTTTGATAGATTCGTTTTACTGGATATGTTGAATCAGTGAATAATTTCTTTTCAGATACTTTTGATTTTGTGGATTTTTTTACAGTCATAATATCACTTTAACAAAGTTTTTGTGATTTTATCACCAGCAGTGAATGGGTCAATAGTTTTTGATTGTAATTTTTTAAGATATTTTAAGAAAGTTTTGTCAGATTCTAGCATTTCATCAATCTTTTCTTTTATGTTGTTTAAAACAATTTCTTTTAGTTCTATTTCAAATCTTTCAAAGTCTTTATCTGCTTTGAATTTATTTTTTATAATCATCATATCTTTGAGAGTTTTTGCAAAAACTGCAATACCAGAATTCTTTTTAACAGATGTTTTTAAAATAGTTGGATTTCGTGCAGAATCACCAATAAAATCACGTACTGCATCAAAAAGCTGATTTGTTCCAGCAAGATCACTTTTGTTTACCACATAGATATCTCCAATTTCAGTTAAACCAGCTTTAATTGTTTGAATACTATCACCAGTGTTTGGATTAAAAACAACAACAGTGATATCAGCAATATGAGATATTTCCACTTCAGTTTGTCCAGCTCCAACACTTTCAATGATTATGGGATTAAATCCAGCATATTCTAAAATTCTAATACTATTTCGTAATGAACGTGAAACAGCTCCAGTTGCACCACGAGAGGCAATACTTCGAATGTATGTTCCAGAATCAGTAGATTCATTCATTCTAACTCTATCACCTAAAATGGCACCTCCAGTAACATGACTAGTAGGATCAATTGCCAATACAGCAGGTTTAGTGCCTAATTTTTTTAAGGAAATTACAGTTTTGTTAATCAAAGAGCTTTTTCCAGCTCCGGCAGGTCCAGTAATTCCAATTATACTAGAATTTCCAGAATTTTTAAAAATTTCTTTTAAGAGTTTTTTTGTTTCTTTTTGATCATTTTCAATAATGGTAATTGCTTTTGCAATTGCTCCACGTTTTCCTTTTTTTAAATC
>Ga0207990_1001078_pt1 | contig 14624 bp, 11 predicted proteins | sample ETNtaG_8_FD_185780 | JGI IMG/M metagenome (GOLD analysis project Ga0207990, IMG submission 185780) | Marine microbial and viral communities from oxygen minimum zone, Eastern Pacific Ocean - ETNP201406SV75 (SPAdes) (version 2) | ecosystem: Environmental > Aquatic > Marine > Oceanic ...
TCCGTAATCAGACGTGCACGCCGGCCCAAGGTTCCTTGAGCCCAACTCTTATCGGAAGTGTGGGGTTGAGAGCGATGCGGGCGACAAGTTTACGTAGACAGCAAAGAGTCCTGACTTAGCGCCCCGGCTGGCCTACGATTCGCAGTATCAGGGCGCATCTATAGGCGTAGACGCTATTTTCTCGCAATATTGTAATTACTGAACAAACGCAGTGTGTTTGCGGATCTTCGGAGTCAGTTTGGGCAGAGTAGGCCAGCGTCCTCGTAGAGCTGTTTCAGCGCGCGCCTCAGGTTCCTGTGACCGTACGGAGTACCTGACGGCCCCCCCCACCCCGTAGCAAACACGAGAGGTCCTACCACCCTGAACAGCCGCCAACACCCCCGTCACCCGGCCGTGGTGCTGGGTTGTCGACGGGGTCAGGGGTTGAGGATGTTGAATATCCGGCTCAGGTCGTCCCTGTCTGCGAAAGCAACCGTGATCCTGCCCCGACGCCCGCGGGTCGTCACCTTGACGGTCGTATCCAATCGAGCGGAGAGCAGCCGCTCGACCTCAAGCAGGGCAGCGTCGGCTGTCGACCCCGGAATAGGTGCAATCACCGGGGTCTGAATCGGCTGTATCAGGTCCCTTGCGAGATCCTCGGTCTGCCTGACCGAAAGGCCTTCGTCTCTGATGCGGTCGGCAACGGTCTCCTGGACCTGCCGGTCGTCGAGACCTGCCAGTGCCCTTCCGTGGCCTGCCGAGATCTGGCCATCGCGCAGCATCCCGAGGATGCGATCCGGTAGTTGAAGCAGTCGCACGGAGTTGGCGACAGCAGACCTGCTCCTCCCGACCCTCTCGGCCACCTCCTGCTGGGTCATCTGGAACTCGTCCATCAGGCGGTGGTACGCCTGGGCCTCCTCGAGCGGGTTGAGGTCGTCACGGTGGAGGTTCTCGACCAAAGCGTGTTCAAGGGCCGTCCTGTCATCGGTCGTACGGACGATCGCGGGAATGGTGGTGAGGCCGACCCGGCAGGCGGCACGCCAGCGACGTTCTCCCGCCACCAGCTCGAAGCCGTCGCTGGTCTGGCGGACCAGTACCGGCTGCAACACGCCCACCTCGCTGATCGAGCGGGCCAACTCGTCCATGTGCTCGTCGTCAAAGTCATTCCTGGGCTGGAGCCTGCCTGGAGAAAGGCTTTCGACCGGAATGTCAATATATCGGGAATGACTCCTATTTATCTCCGAATCACCCTCCCCCACCAACTCGGACGGAAATACCGCCGGTTCGGGTATCAGGGCTGCCAGCCCCCTACCCAGTCCTGTTGGACGGTTCATGCGGCTACCTCCAGTGCAAGTTGCCTGTATGCCAGTGCTCCCCGGGATGTCGGGTCGAAGACGGTTATCGGCTGGCCGAACGACGGCGCCTCGGAGAGACGTACGGACCTGGGTATCACCTGGCGGCAGACCCGATCACCGAAGTAGGAGCGGACCTCTGCGGCAACCTGTTGGGACAGGTTGGTTCGGGCGTCAAACATGACCAGGACAATCGTCGAGACCTTCAGGTCGGAATTCAGGTTGGCCCTCACCAGGTCCACGTTTCCGACCAGCTGTCCAAGTCCCTCGAGGGCGAAGTACTCACACTGAATCGGCACCAGGACCTCGTCGGCGGCCACGAGTGCGTTCACCGTCAGCAGCCCCAACGCCGGAGGGCAGTCCATCAGGATCCAGTCGTAATCCGATAGGAGCGGTTCGAGGGCCCGCTGCAGACGGTTCTCGCGGCTGAATGCCGTTACCAGCTCGATCTCGGCACCAGCCAGGGCGAGGCTGGAGGGAACGAGGGAGAGGCCGGGTACATCCAGTTCCAGCACCACGTCAGCCAGCGGAACATTGTGCAACAGGGCGTCGTAGACAGAGGTTTCCGCGTCGCGGCTGGAAACACCGAGGCCCGTTGTGGCATTTGACTGCGGGTCCAGGTCAACGAGCAGGACCCTGTTTCCCTGTTCTGCAAGGGCAGCCCCGAGGTTGATGGTTGTCGTTGTCTTGCCGACCCCACCCTTCTGGTTGGCGACCGCCATCACCCGCGCTGGACGATTCTCAGATTCCATTGACCGGATACTGCTCCCGGACCCCGACGATTGCAAGGACCCTCAGCAACCACGCCTCTGTGGCCCATTCCGGACAGGCCACTGGAACAGTGAACCGACATGTTCCACGTGAAACACCGTCGAGGAAACCACGGGTTGGCCCCTCAAAACAGCGGATCGACGACCTGGCGGCTGTTTCGCCTCGGATAGTGCTCCGGACAGGAGCCTCCTGACACGAAGGCCCTGTAATTGGCCGAACCAGAGTGCCAGAAACCCTCGTCCGACAGGTCCAACTCTCTGAGAACTCCTTGGGGCCACCTCGAATCACCCGAGGGAGGCTCGCTCACCACCAGCCTGCCACCCTCTGAAAGAAAGGGGGCGCCGCACTCCAGGGTCATGGCCGGAGACCCGAAACCCCGTGCGGTTACAAGGTTTGCCACGCCCCGGAGGGATCCCCGGACAACGTCGACGACGTCTCCGCAGACAACCTCCACCCGATCTGAAAGGTCCAGCTCACTGACAGCCCAACGCAGGAAGGTGCAACGCCTTGCCGCACGGTCAACCAGAACCCAGTTCCCGTCAGTCAAACCCGCAAGAACAAGGCCCGGGAGCCCACCACCGGACCCGATATCGACTCCGAGATCACCAGCATCAAGGCGAATTGGTGCCTGGTCGACCCCGCGGCGCAAGAAACCCGTGCTGTGTTCCACCCCGGCATCTGCCGCAGCCGGGGTTGCGAAGCCCTCAGCAGCCGCCGCCTCGAGAACGTCGCGGACGTTCCCGGTCAAAGAATCAACCGGCCCCTTCGACCAGGATCACCACCCTGCGGGATGTGTCGCTGCCCTCTGAGGCCGTTGAAACACCTTCGATCTCACCCACAACGTCGTGGACGACCTTGCGGTCAGATGCCGCCATGGGCTCAAGGGCACGCGCCTGACCGTCTTCGAGCACCGCCTCAGCCTGCGTTCGGGCGAAGCCCTCAAGGAATGACCTACGGCGCTCCCGATAGCCACCGACGTCGACGATGAGTGAACCGGCGGCAGATCCCTGGGATATCCGCTGGATTATCGTTCGGGACAGTTCGGTGATCGCACGGACGGTTTCGCCGCTCTGACCGATGGCGAGCCCCAAATTCAGACCGTGGGCCTCAACCGTCAAGCGATCCTCGTCAATTGTGCTTGCAACCCGGGCGTCAAGGCCCATCTTGTCGAGAAGTCCCTGGAGGAAGCCCTCTGTGATCTCGGCCTGTGTCGACAGGTCCATCTTTTCCACGTCTGCCTTCTCCTCACGGTTTCCGCGGCCGTTGCCGGCCGTCGCCTTCTCCTTGGACGGGATCTTGCCACCCCTGTCCCTGCCTGATCCACCTGTTGTGTTCTTTTCTGCTGAATGGCCGTCGGATCTTCCGCCGCGGCGTCGTCCTGATCCACCTGCGCCACGGTCATCGCCGGCCCTACCGCCCTTGTTGCCCTCGCTGCGGCCGTTACCGTCCGAAGTGTCCTCTTTCGACTCTGACCTGCCTTTCCCCTTCCCTGACCGGTTGTCCCTACCTCGCGACCTGTCGCCACGCCGGTTTCGATCCCTGCGTTCGGTCTTCGAACGGGGGCTGGTCGGACGCACCCTGGCACGCATCCGGGCATCGGTTCGCTTGAGGCCCAGCATCCGACTGGTGGCTTCCTCAAGCACCTCGTATTCAAGTTCGTCCTCAGCGACCCCCAGACGATCGAGGGCCCTTTCCTTTGCCTCGTCCAGCGTGGTGCCGGTTGTCTCTATCCACTCCACTGTCTATTTCCTCCGCTTCTTCCTAGCCTTACGGGCTCCCTGTGTTCCGGGCGGGGTGGTACGTCCACCCCCGGAACGACCGGCCTGAGGCCTGTTGGTCCTATCTGTCGTCTTCTTTCCGGTCCTGTCGGACTTACCCTTGTCAACAGGCGCTTCCTTGGCCTTCCTACGCCCAAACAGGCCACCTTTTCCGGTGGTGTCGGTATCTTCTGTTACTAAATGAGACTCGTTCTTGTTTTCTCCGGCCTTTGTACGGGCCCGCCGCGCCGTCGACGAGGTGCCCGGGCCCGATGTACTGCCACCCGGCTTCTTTGCACCGCCTGAGGACTTGGCACTCCCCGAGTCGCCACCCTTCTTCTTCGGCTTTTCGGAGGGCTCCTTCGCAGACTCAGGAATGACAACTGCCGGCGCATGGCTGTGGGGTCCGTAGAGGCTTCGGGTGATGTAGGACTGCTGGCCGATCCGGTAGAGGTTCGAGATGACGAAGTAGAGAACCAGCGCCGCGTCCAGGCTGTAGGAGATGACCGGCAGGAAGAACGGCATCACCTTCATGATCATCTGCTGCTGTGGGTTCACCGGGGAATCTTTGTTCCGGCCCCTGATCTGCTGCTGCTGGATCCAGGAGCTGCCAAAGACCACGAGGATCAGCAAGAAGTAGGGGAGTGCCTGAACGATTCCCGCCGACAGGGCATCGCTAGCCGACCTCGAGAGATCGACACCCCACGACACCATCTCGGTCTGCTGGCTGAGATCCACGAACAGTTGCGAATCGGCTGCCACGTAATCGGGATAGAAGACCTGTGGGTCGGCCGGTACACCTGAAAGTGGCTGGTCAGAAGCCAATCGGCCGACAATCCAACCGGCGTTTTCACCGATGTCGGAGAGTCGTCGCGTCAGACCACGCAACACGTTGTAGAGGACGATGAATACCGGCGCCTGGACGAACAGCGGCAGGCAACCGCCCATGGGGTTGATGCCATTGGCCTGGTAGAAGGCCATCAACTCCTTGTTCATCTTCTCCCGGTCACCCTTGTGCCGGGTCTGGATCTTCTTCATCTCAGGTTGGAGATGCTGCATCTTGATCATGGACCGCGTGCCCTTGAGGGTCAACGGGGTTACGACAACCATCACGACGAGTGTCAGGAGAACTATTGAGAGGCCCAGCGACGGAACCAGGTCGTAGAACCAGGCCAGGACCGTGGCAATCAGGTCGAACATCGCCAAGACCCCCGATCTGTTGAATCAACGCCGTCAGCAGTAGGAACCGGATCCCAGCCGTGTCCACCCCAGGGATGGCATCGCGACAGTCGGCGAAAGGTGAACCACAGGCCTCGTCCGACACCCTGGTGCTCAATGGCGTCGAGGGCGTAGTTGGAACAGGTGGGCAGGTACCGGCACGGTGTTGGCCGGCCATCCGTCAGGCGCTGATAGGCACGGACAAGGCTACACAGAAACCCCGAAACAAGGCTATGACCAGTGCTCTTAACCTCAGCTACTGCTGTCATCGGATTTCCTCGGACGAGAACTCGCCTACCGCCGCAACCAGGTGACGCCGGAGCGTCGCATGGTCACACGATGCCGCAGACGGCAGAACCCGGATGAGGAAATCCCCACCCGGAAGCCCATCGACCTGTCTGCCCAGTTCAGTCATGACAGTGCGGAGTCGACGACGAATTCGGTTGCGCACAACGGCGCCCCCGACGGCACGGCTGATCGCATACGCCACCCTTGGCCCACCGTCATGGAAGCTGGGTGGGTCGGGATCAAATGCCCTGAACCTGACCTCAAGGGGTCCGCGGCGGACTGTTCGACCATCACGACGAAGGGCCAGAAAGTCGTCTCGGTAGCGGAGTCGACGGATCAAGCCGACAGTCGGGATCGGCCCCTCTGGCGCCGGGCTTTCACAATTGCCCGGCCCGCCCTGGTGCGCATGCGCCTGCGAAAGCCGTGCTTGCGGGCCCGCTTGCGGACGTTTGGCTGGTATGTACGCTTCATCGTCTGGCTCCTGGTCGCACGGTGGGCGTCATCAGGAAGGGGAGCGCCCAGGTGCTGTCGATTTGGTCTCTGACCATGCCCAGAACAAGTCGGACACGGAAACAGATCTCATATGGACCGACACGTATCGTCGGTAGCGACAACTGGCCGTCCAGGTGAGGATCGGTGGCAGCGTCGTTCCAATGAGGCTAGGGGGCACCCCGGGCGCGCGCCAACCAGCAATCTCAGTACCTGACCCCTCAGAACCTCAATCGGGAAGTTATCCACACTATCCACAGGGCTATGGTCCACCTGAACTGCTGCGTCGTGTCGGATCTGGCACGCGGTGGTAGTCACCAACTATATTCCAAAACCAGCACCTGAACAGGCAATTCAACTCACATATTTGCCACTTGTGCGAGAACCTCTCTCCGGTGCTACGTTGCCCCGCCCACTGGAAGGGGTATCGGTGCCCACCAGGTCAGAATTCACCGACCAGACCCGGAATCCACAAAAGAATCCACACTTGTGGATAACACGCAAGGAGTCATTACCTTGATGAAAGAGTGTGAATTGCCTTGAGCGACGCAACGCAATTGTGGAAATCGTGTGGCGAGGCCATCCGAGCCCAGGTCTCCGACGTGGTCTGGCAAACTACCTTCAGTTCTGCCAGGCCGATCTCCCTCGAAGACGACACCCTCATCGTGGTCGTACCGAGCACCGTGGTGAAGCAGAGGATCGAAGGGCGCTACAACGGCCTCGTCCACGATGCGGTATCCGAAGCCGGCGACGATCGACTGAGCCTCCTTATCCGGGTGGAAGACAGCCACCAGGAGACGTTTTCGGACACCGTCGACGAGATCACCTTTCCAGATCCATCCGTTGACTCCGTCGATGTGATCGATCCGGCAGGCATTCAACTCGACACACCCACCCAGCCGGCTGTCAGCACGCCTACTCCGACAACCGCCTCGCCGGGCCGGAACCGCAACACCTTCGATGACTTCGTCATCGGAACATCCAACCGCTTTGCACACGCCGCTGCCCAGGCTGTCTCCGAAACTCCTGGACGCTCCTACAACCCACTGTTCATCTACGGCGGAGCCGGACTCGGAAAGACGCACCTCCTTCAAGCTGTGGCCACATACGTGGAGGACCACTACCCGAACTACCAGGTCAGGTACGTATCCAGCGAAACGTTCATGAACCGCTTTGTCGAGGCCATCCGCAACAAGACCCTTCCAGAGTTCAAACAGCACTACAGGAACATCGACGTCCTCCTGGTCGACGACATTCAATTCATGGAAGGCAAGGAGGGGCTCCAGGAGGAGTTCTTCCACACCTTCAACTCGATTCAGCAGGCTGGCGGTCAGATCGTTCTGACGAGCGACCGCTCGCCCGACTCGATTCCAACTCTCGAAGACCGCCTCCGGAGCCGTTTCAAGATGGGCCTCGTGACCCATATCCAACCCCCCGATATTGAGACAAGGTTGGCCATCCTTCACAAGAAGGCCACGTTCACGGCTGGAAACGTCCAGGTTCCAGACGAGGTGCTCCTCTTCATCGCAGAGAACATCACGACCAACATCCGCGAACTGGAAGGAGCCCTGACACGTGTTGCGGCATTCTCCAGCCTCAACGACGTTCCGTGCACACGTGACATGGCGCTAACGGTTCTTGGAGACCTCATCACCAACAACCTGCCCCTGCCCATCACCCCCGACCTGATCCTCTCCAAGACATCGACCATGTACGGCTTCAGCCACGATGAACTCATCGGCGCAAGCCGACGACGCCCACTCGTCACCGCCCGACAGGTGGCCATGTACACGTTCAGGGAACTCACTGACCTCAGCTACCCCGCAATCGCAAGGGAGTTCGGCGGCAGGGACCACACCACCGTCATCCACGCCGTAGACAAGATCGGCAAACTCATGTCGGAACGACGCGAGATCTACGACCAGGTCACAGCACTGGTGTCAGCCATCAAGACCGGCAACTGAGGACTGTGACCATGAGTGGACTGACCTGCGGATCACCTGTGGACCGTGGGCCGTTAACCCACAGACCAAAACGAATCGTGTTGCAAGCTGGGGACCACGGTGGATCATCGGTGGATGACTATTGCCCTTCCCACCAGCAAGAATGGGTAATTATCCACAGTACACAACTCCTATTACCCCAATTACCTGATCAGATCATCATTGAGTCGAAGGTAACAAGCCTGTGAAATTCCGCTGTGAACGTGATGTCCTGGATCGTGCGTTCTCGATTGCTGGTCGTGCCATCAGCAACCGTGGAAGTGCCCCACCTGTCATGTCTGGTCTCCACCTCCACCTGGTGGGCGACAACCTGGCTGTGGTCGGAAGCGACCTTGACCTGACGATCAGGGTTGATTCAAAGGTTGGGGGCCAGCAAGACGGCGAGGTTGTTCTTCCCGCAAGACTGGTAGCTGACATCGTCAGGTCACTTGACAGCGGTCAGATAACCGTGACCGTCAACGACGAAGGTGCTCGTGTCGTGGCTGGCCGGTCCGACTTCAACCTCCGGGTCATGTCGGCCGACGAGTTTCCCAGGTTCGAGGAACCTGGTGGAGATGCCGTCACACTCGACGCCGAGAGCGTTTCAGCTGCACTGGAACAGGTGGTCAAGGCCGCAAGCAGTGACGACTCGCGCCCGATTCTAACCGGTGTCCTGTTGGCTGCCGAAGATGATGGCCTCCGTTTCGTGGCTACCGATTCGTATCGCTTGGCCGTGCGTGACCTTCCCGGAACCTCTGTTCTGGGGCATGATCAGACGGTGCTGGTTCCGTCCCGGGCCCTTGAGGTGACCGGGCGCCTGTTGGGCGATGCCGAGGAACTCACCATCAGGCTTGCAGATCGCGAAGCATCGTTCGTAGTCGACGACGTGACCATCGTGACCCGCCTGATCGAGGGGGAGTTCCCCAACTACAGGGGGCTCATCCCATCCGATCACCCGAACGTGCTTGTCGTGGACAGGGTCGCGCTGATAGATGCAGTGCGTCGCGTCGGGCTACTTGCAAGAGACGCGACACCCGTGCGATTGGCAATGAGCGGAGACGGCCTCGAGTTGATAGCCATCACCCAGGATGTCGGTCAGGCTCACGAGACATTGGATTCCTCGTATGATGGCAACGACCTGACCGTGGCATTCAACCCCGGATACCTGCTCGACGGCCTCGAGGTCAGCCCCGGCGACGAGGTCAGGCTGGAGACGACCGACGCCCTCAAGCCGGCGGTGATACGCAGCATCGGCGAAGCAGGCTTCCTCTACCTCCTGATGCCGGTCCGCGTCTCCTGACACGGCCTGGGCTGGCTTGAACGATGCTGGTCCGCAGGCTTTGGCTGAAGGACTTCCGGAACTACACGTCGGTCGAACTGGACCTGTCGGGCGGTATCACGGCGGTCGTCGGGGCCAACGGGCAGGGTAAGACCAACCTGGTAGAGGCGATCGCCTGGTTGGCCCGGGGGTCCTCGTTTCGTGGGGCCGCAGTCGATTCCATGGTCAGGTCCACCGTTGACCGCTCGGTCATCCGGGCCGAGGTGGAAGATGGTGGGCGGAGCACCCTTCTTGAGGCGGAACTGGTGGTGGGCAGCCGCAACCGCCTGCAGGTGAACCACAATCGGGTCCCGCGCCAGGGTGACTTCATCGGACACGTGCGTGCGACGATCTTCGGACCTGATGACCTGGTGCTCGTGAAGGGTGGGCCGGCAGAGAGGAGGAGGTTCCTCGACGACCTGCTGGTCGACATTGCGCCTTCCAACCATGGCCTCAGGTCAGATTTCGACCGGATCCTGCGCCAGAGAAACAGCCTCCTTCGCCAGGCAGGTGGTCGGGATACACCCGAGGTCTCGACATCGCTCGATGTGTGGGACTCAAAGCTCTGTGAAGTGGGCGGTGACCTGGCTGCAAGGCGTGTCGAGTTGCTGAAGGAACTTGCTCCCGTGGCTGGTGGGTTGGTGAAGTCGTTGAGTTCCGGCAGATCTGAACTGGAGATGGCCTACGAGTGTGCCTGGGGTGAGGCGGGCCTGGAAGAGTCTCTCGCCAGGGCACGGCCCGATGACCTACGGCGGGGTACCAGCACCGTTGGCCCCCATCGTGATGAGGTGAGCCTGTCGGTTGACCGCCTACCGGCCCGTAGCCACGCCTCCCAGGGCGAGCAGCGGTCGCTGGCGGTTGCACTCAGGCTGGCCGGGCACAGGGTCGTCACCTCCAGCACCGGCAGCGATCCCGTGATCCTGTTGGACGACGTCTTCTCAGAACTTGATCCGGATAGGGCAGCAGCCCTCATTTCACTGCTGCCACAGACCCAGACAGTTGTGACCACGGCCGGGGACCTACCCAAGGGAGTGGTCGCAGACAGGCGGATCCGTATCGAGGCTGGGGTGGTGACGACGACGTGACGCCCAACTCGGATCCGGAGCCGATTCGGAGGAGCCTTGAGCAGTTGATGGCAGGCCTCGGAGCACCTGAGATCGATGCCACCTCCACAATCGTGAAGCGTTGGCCCGAGATCGTTGGGCCGGAGTTGGCCAAAGGTGTGGTGGCCGTCGCTGTCCGTGGTTCAGAGTTGCTGGTGCGGGTCGACGATCCGGCCTGGGCCAGCCAGATTGCATGGTTGGAGGCGCAGTTGCTGGACCGGATCAATGGCCTTGTGGGCCCAGGTCGGGTCACGTCCGTCAAAGCCACGGTGGTACGCCGACCAGGGCTCTGAAGGCCCCTTCCGGGTGCCCGGCCAATCAACCGTTTTGGCGCCGGTCAGGGCCACCGGGGTGGTAGGCTGGTCGGGTCGTGATAAGACCATCTGACCTGCAGTTTTGTGTTTCCTGCAGGAGCGAACAGGTGCTGCTTTCCTCCCCTCCAGATACGCGCCCGGAAGGTGCCCGATGACAAGTGCAGAGGCCACCTACAGCGCTGCCGACATCACCGTCCTCAAGGGCCTCGAGGCCGTTCGCAAGCGTCCCGGAATGTACATTGGCTCCACCGGACCGACGGGCCTGCACCACCTCGTCTGGGAGGTCGTCGACAACGCCGTCGACGAGGCCATGGCAGGCCACTGTTCGCGCATAGAAGTGACCCTTCTCCCCGAAGGCGGCTGCCAGGTGGCCGATGACGGTCGCGGCATTCCTATCGACCAGCACCACCAGTATCCCGACCTCACCGCCGCCGAGGTTGTTCTCACGATCCTTCACGCGGGGGGCAAGTTCGGAGGCGATGGCTACAAGGTCTCGGGTGGTCTTCACGGTGTGGGGATCTCGGTAGTGAACGCACTGTCCAGTCGCCTCGAGGTTGACATCGATCGTGACGGCCGTCGCCACTACATGGACTTCATCGACGGCGGAAGCCTCACCACCCGCCTGACCGACACCGGCCCAGCACCAGAGGGCCACACGGGTACCACGGTCCGCTTCTGGCCCGATCCGGCGGTCTTTGACGAGGTGAACTTCAGGGCCCAGACCCTCCTCGAACGCCTGCAGATGATGGCGTTCCTGAACAGTGGCCTCGAGATAGCCCTCAACGACGAACGATCCCCAGAAGGCGCCCAGGCTGAGGCGACCACCTTCTGCTACGAGGGCGGTATCCGGGACTTCGTTGAGCACCTCAACGCCTCAAAGGAGTCGCTGTTCTCCCTGGTCGGGTACCTCGATCAGTACGAGGACGGCAACGAGGTCGAGTTGGCGTTCCAGTGGAACACCGGTTTCAACACCGATGGTCTCCACTCGTTCGCCAACGGCATCAACACCATCGAGGGTGGCATGCACGAAGAGGGCTTCCGTAGTGCCCTCACAGGGGTCCTCAACCGCTACGCAAGAAACCGTGGCCTCCTGAGGGAGAAGGACGACAACCTCAAGGGAGAGGACATCCGCGAGGGTCTGACGGCAATTATCAGCGTCCGCCTTCCTGATCCCCAGTTCGAGGGCCAGACAAAGTCCAAGTTGGGAAACGTCGAGATTCGCTCCCTTGTCCAGAGGGCCACCAACGACAAGCTGACCGACTGGCTCGAGGAAAACCCCTCCGAGGCGAGGCGAATTGCCCAGAAGGCCATCAGTGCCCAGCGTGCCAGAATCGCAGCTCAGGAGGCACGGCAGTCGGCGCGACGCAAGTCGGCCCTTGACGGTGCCGGCATGCCAGACAAGCTCAAGGACTGCTCGTCGCGTGATCCACGTGAGTCCGAGTTGTTCATCGTTGAGGGCGACTCAGCCGGCGGTTCTGCCGTCCAGGCTCGCGATCCCCGCACCATGGCGATCCTGCCCATCCGGGGAAAGATCCTCAACGTGGAGCGGGCCCGTCCCGACCGGATGCTAAAGAACACCGAGATCCAGACGCTTATTCAGGCGATAGGGGCCGGCTTCGGAGACGACTTCGACCTCGAGAAGATCCGGTACCACAAGGTCATCTTGTTGTGCGACGCCGACGTCGACGGAAGCCATATCCGTACCCTGCTCCTCACGTTCTTCTTCAGGCAGATGAGGCCCCTTGTCGATGCAGGCCATGTCTTCATCGCCCAGCCGCCGCTGTTCTCGACGGTCGTCGGCAGGGAGAAGACCTACCTCAAGGACGACCACGCAAAGACAGCGTTCATGGTGGACAACCCAAGCCACAAGCGCGAGTTCCAACGCCTGAAGGGGCTTGGCGAAATGGACTTCGACGAGCTTCGTGAGACCACAATGAAGATTTCCAGTCGGAGCCTCCTCCAGGTGTCGGTGGAGATGGGATCAATCGCCGATGAGGTGTTCTCGGTCCTGATGGGCGAAGACGTCGAGAGTCGCAAGAAGTTCATTCAGACGAATGCTCGTGACGTGCGGTTCCTGGACATCTGATGGACGACACGACCCCCGAAACAGCCGATGAGACGACCACCTCCACCGAGGGCGACACCATCGTCGGGTCGATCCAGCCAATCGAGATCCAGGAGGAGATGGAAAGATCCTTCCTGGACTACGCCATGTCGGTGATCGTGGCGAGGGCACTGCCTGATGCCCGGGACGGCCTCAAGCCGGTCCATCGACGGATTCTCTGGGGAATGTACGACCTCGGAGCCAGGCCCGATCGCCCCACTATGAAGTGCGCCCGGGTCACCGGCGAGGTGATGGGCAAGTACCACCCCCACGGCGACCAGGCCATCTACGACGCCCTCGTCCGGATGGGACAGGACTTCAGCGTCCGCCACCTCCTGGTCCACCCCAAGGGCAACTTCGGGTACTCACCCGACGACTCACCGGCGGCCGCCCGTTACACCGAGTGCCGCCTGAAGCCCATAGCCCTTTCGATTCTTGACGGAATCGACGAGGACACAGTCGACTTCACCGAGAACTACTCGGGTGAGTTCACCGAGCCGACCGTGATGCCGGCCCGGTTCCCCAATCTCCTTGTGAACGGAAGCCAGGGAATTGCCGTCGGAATGGCCACCAACATTCCATCCCACAACCTGGCCGAGGTGATCGACGCCACGGTCTGTCTCATCGACAACCCCGATTCCACCCCCGATGACCTGATGGAGTTCCTCCCGGCCCCCGACTTTCCCACAGGCGCCCTGATCCTTGGGCGCAGCGGCGCCCGTGAGGCCTACCGGACCGGCCGCGGAACCATTCGCATGCGTGCCTGCACCGACATCGAAGAGGGCCCCCGATCAACCCAGATCGTTGTCAGCGAGCTGCCCTACCAGGCCAGCCCCAACCAGATCATGTCCAAGATCCGCGACCTGGTCGACGCACGCGAGATCGACGGCATCGCCGACATCAACGACGAGTCGGCACAGGGTCAGACACGAATCGTCATCAGGCTGAAGCGTGATGCAGCGGCGCTCGTTACCCTCAACAACCTTTTCAAGCGAACCCCCCTTCAGACCACCTTCTCGGTCAACTCGGTTGCCCTCGTCGACGGCGTGCCACGGACCCTGAACCTCTGCGAGATGCTGCAGGCCTACATAGACCATCAGGTCGAGGTGGTCCGCCGCCGGTCGTGCTACCGGCTCGACAAGGCCCGCGCTGAGGCCCACATCACCGAGGGTCTCATCAAGGCCCTGGAGTTGATCGACGACGTTATCGCCCTCATCCGCGGGTCAGCTGACCGTCCTGCGGCACGCGAGGGCCTGATGGGTGAAGCCTTCGGGTTCACAGAGGTACAGGCCAACCACATCCTCGACATGCAACTGGTCCGTCTGACCAGGTTGGGTCGCTCCAGCCTCGAGGACCGGCTCCGCGAACTGGCTGTCGTCGTTGCTGACCTTGAAGAGGTGCTGGCCGACGAAGGTCGTCTCCGCGGCGTAGTAAAGGACGAGCTGACCGAGGTCCGTGACAGGTACGCCGAACCACGTCGCAGCCAACTTGCCCACGACCCCGGTGAGCTTGACATCGAGGACCTGATCGACGACGAGGAGATGGTTTTCGCCATGAGTTCCTCGGGCTACGTCAAGACGATGTCGGTCACCGAGTTCCGCACCCAGGGCCGCGGTGGCAAGGGCGTCACCGGGGCCCGCCTCAAGGAGGAGGACGCCGTCTCGCACCTCATCCACACGACCGCGCATGCCTATCTCCTGTTCTTCTCGACCCGGGGAAGGGTGTACCGCCTCAAGACTCATGAGATCCCAATGGCGGGGCGGACCGCCAGGGGTACCTCCATCGTGAACCTGCTGCCCCTTCAGCCCGACGAGCGGATTCAGGCGGTTGTCGACACCCGCGACTACGAAACCCACCGCTACCTGTTCTTCGCCACAAGGTCGGGGCGTGTCAAGAAGACCCTGTTCACTGCCTACGACTCGTCCCTCAAGGCCGGGCTGATAGCCGTG
>Ga0207990_1001080_pt1 | contig 14608 bp, 14 predicted proteins | sample ETNtaG_8_FD_185780 | JGI IMG/M metagenome (GOLD analysis project Ga0207990, IMG submission 185780) | Marine microbial and viral communities from oxygen minimum zone, Eastern Pacific Ocean - ETNP201406SV75 (SPAdes) (version 2) | ecosystem: Environmental > Aquatic > Marine > Oceanic ...
TTATTTTAAAAATAGAATAAGCCACCTGACATATAACCATATTTGTTTCATCATTTTGCGTCACTGCAATAATCATATCTGCATCTTCCGCTCCAGCTTTTTCTAAGACAGAAGGGAAAGTAGCTCTTCCCACAACACCTTTTACATCCAGGGTATCATTAATTTTTTGAATAAACTCGCTAGATTGATCAATTACTGTTATGGAATGACCTTGAGCAGACAATTGCTTTGAGATTGAAAAGCCAACTCTTCCGGCTCCACAAATAATTATATTCATTTAATTTACGCCTTTGATACCTAAAGTTTTAAGCTTTCTATGAAGCGCGGATCTTTCCATGCCAACAAATTCTGCTGTTTTGGATATATTGCCACCAAATTTTTTTAATTGTGTAGTTAAATATTCCTTCTCAAAATTTTCTCTAGCTTCCTTTAAAGGTACCAACAATATATTATTAACATCAAAGGTATCAGAAGTTGTAGATTTTAAAGATTCTTTAACAATATTTAAAATATTTTCATTACTATTTTCTGGTGATAAAATTGCTATTCTTTCAATCAAATTTCTTAACTCTCTAACATTGCCTGGCCAATTATAATTTACTAGATAGTTAATATAATTTTTTAAATCAAATTGCTTAAGGTTGTAATTCTTTGATATTTTTTTAGAAAAGTATTCAACTAATAAAGAAACATCTTCTATTCTATTTTTTAATGGTTCTATGTTTATATTAAAGACATTAAGTCTATGAAATAAATCTTCTCTAAAATTACCAAGTTTAATTTCTTCATGTATATTTTTACTAGTTGAACAAATAATTCTTACATCAACTTTAATGTCATGATTGCCATTTATTCTTTTAAATTTTTGATCAGTTATAACTCGTAATATTTTTGACTGTGTTTCTAATGGAATTTCGGTCACTTCATCGATTAACAAAATACCTTTAGTAGATTTTTCAAAAGCACCATATGTAATTGAACCATTATTTTTTTCTTCGCCAAATAATTCAAGTTCATATTTTTTAACATCTAAAAGTGCGCCATTTAAAATAATAAAAGGACCCTTGTCTCTTTTTGAGTTTTTATGTATTTTTCTTGCTATTAATTCTTTTCCAGAACCAGTTGGTCCATTAATAAAAACTCTACTTTCTGAAGTAGAAAGTTTTTCTATTTGTTCTCTTATTTTTTGAATGTTTTGACTGGAGCCAACTAATTCAAAAGAATGAAATAGTTGCGTTTGAAGATTTTTATTTTCAGTTATTAAACTAAAATTTTCAACAGCTCTATTTACGAAATTAAGAAGCCTTTCTTGATCAAAAGGTTTTTGAATAAATTCAAATGCACCAGATTTAAGGGATTTGATTGCCATTTCAATATTTGCATGTCCAGATATAATAATTACTGGGATGTCCTTATTTTTTTTCTTAATATGAGACAAAAGTTCAATACCATCATTGTCTCCTTTATCTAACTTAACATCAATAATAGCTACATCAGGCAATTTTTTATCAATTTCTACTAGTGCTTGATTATAATTTGCTGCAACACGAGTTTTAAAACCAGCATCATCAATTAGATCTTTTAATATAGATCTAATATCAGCGTTATCATCAATAATTAATATTTCAGCAGACATTAGTTTTTAGGCAAAGTTATTTCTACTTTTGCTCCATTGTTATTTGAATTAAATTTGATTGATCCATTATGATCATTAATTATCTTATTTACAATTGACAAACCAAGACCAGAACCTTCACGTTTAGTTGTAAAATAAGGTTTAATTATATTTTTAATATTTTCCTTTGAAAAACCAGTTCCATTATCTGTTATATTGGTTGTTATATAATCATTTTTATTTATTATTTCTATATCTATTATCTTAGTAAATTCACCGTTTTTTTGAGATTTTTCTTGAATACTTTCAATTGAATTTTTAATTAAATTTAAAAAAACTCTACTTATTTGATCGGCATCACATTTTAAAAATAATTCATAATTTTTATAATTTAATTTTATTGATATATTTTCATCGAACTCTCTAAGCAAGGATATATTGTTTTCTATAATTTCGATTATATTGCAATTTTGAAGTATTGGTTTTGGCATTCGAGCAAAATCAGAAAATTCATTAACTAAATTTTCAATTTGTTTTATTTGTTTAATAATTGTTTTAAGATAGTTTTTAAAATTTTCTTTTTCATTAGCATCAATAGATTTTTCATATTTAGTTTTTAATCTATCAATTGTTAACTGTATTGGTGTTAAAGGATTCTTTATCTCATGCGCTAACTTTCTAGCAACATTTTCCCATGCTTCGTGTCTTTCAGTTAATAAAAGTTTTTCCTGTTGAAATTTAAGTCGATCAATCATTGAATTAAAATTTTTATTTAATGTTTCTAGCTCTATATCAGTTTTTATTTCTGGAACTTTAGTATCTAGATTACCTTTACCAATATTAGAAGATGCTAAAATAAGATTGTTTATTGATCTAAAAAATCTTGATGAAAATTTAATAGCGATAGTAATGGATAAAAAAAGCAATAAAGTTACAATTATAAGATAAATAAGTATAAATGAAATTTTAATACCTGTTCTTTTTTCTTCTACTGTATAATAAAAATTTATAGCCTCCTCAGATTCTATTAAATAATTTGATATTTCTTCTTCAAGAAATTTAACCACATAAAGAAATGTGTTAGGATAAGAACTTAATTTAATTATAGCCGCTGATTTATTTTCATAAGTGTTTATAATTTTTAATGGTCTATCATCATTTAAAACCATTTCTAAAGCTCTATCCTCAACAGGAAGGTATTGAGTATTTGATGATGATATAATAACATTTTTTTTATTATCGATTAAATGTATTTGATCAAGATTTCTAATTAATCTTTGTGTGTTAAGAAAGCGTTGAAAATTTGTTTTGTCACTATTTAAATACAAGCTGTGGTTTTTATTTAAATCAAATGCGACTAATATTATATCAGATTCAATTTTATTTTTTTTTTCATTAACATAATTTTTTGCAAGTTCATAAGAATTGTTAACTACAGTTGTAATTTTATTATCTAGGTATTTTTCCAAAGCAAATGAAAATAAAAAAAGAGAGAAAGCAGCTATTAAGACTGATGGTATTAATGTAAAAAGTGAAAAAAAAGCTATATATTTTCTGTTAGCTACTGACCCTCTAACATTCATATCATTTTTAAATGAATTTCTAATATCGTTAAAAATGATATAAAAAAAAATAATTAATAGAACAACATTTGTAATTAGAAGATATTGTAGATTAACATCAGTTAATTCTATAAAACTTTTATCTATGAATGTTAAAAATGTTAAAAAGCCAACTGATAAGGTGACTATAAAAATTAAAGCTATAAATATGTTTTGTTTTATAAAACGTAGCATAAATTTGAAATCATATTAAATATCTTATAAATTTAATTATGAATAATTGCTTTATAATACTTGCAGCTGGTGAAAGTAAAAGATTTAAATCAAAAACACCAAAACCTTACTATTTATACAGGGGAAAACCCCTATTCCAACACTCCATAGATAAAGCAAAAGAATCAAATAAATTTAAAAAAGTAGTGCTTGTTATAAATAAAAAACATAAAAAATTTTTAAAAAATTTAAGACTAAAAAATGTCATAATTATAAGTGGTGGAAAAAATCGATCTGAGTCATCTTTAAAAGCTTTAAAGTGCATTATAAATAATAAAATTTCAAAAGTTTTTATTCACGACGCTGCTAGACCTAATTTTTCATTAAAATTAATTTCTAATTTATTTAAAAACTTAAATAATAACAAATGTGTTGTGCCAGTTCTTAAAACAAGTAATTCAGTTAAATTTAAGGAAAAAAATAAATTAAAAAATATTGATAGAAATAAAATTTATTTAACTCAAACACCACAAGCTTTTGATTATAAAACACTTTTAAAACTTCAAAAAGAAACAACAACTAGAATAACTGACGATGCAAATTTATTTATTGAAGCTAATAAAAAAGTAAAGTTCATAAATGGAGAAATTAATAATTCTAAAATTACAGTAAGATCTGATATAATAGATAAAAAGAACTTAAAATATGGAATAGGTTTTGATGTACATAGATTAGTTCCAAAAAGAAAACTGTATCTGGGTGGTATTAAAATTCCATCTTCAGTTGGTACGTTAGGTCATTCAGATGGTGATCCTGTTTTACATGCAGTTACAGATTCAATTCTTGGAGCTTGTAAAATGGGAGATATTGGAGAAAAATTTTCTGTTAAAAATAAAAAGTATAAAAATATTAGATCAACTATATTGCTTAAAAATATTGTGGATCAAATAAAATTAAAAAATTATTCAATTAACAATATTGATATAAATATAATTGCTCAAAAGCCAAAAATTTCAAAATTTAAAAATAGTATGATTCAATCTATTTCAAAAATTTGTGAAATATCATCAAACCAAATAAATATTAAAGGAAAAACAACCGAAAAATTAGGTTTAATAGGAAAAGAAAAAGCTATAGCGTGTGAAGTGATTACATCAGTTGTAAAATATGCTTAAAAAAATTAATTTTTTGTTTGTTACTTTATTTGGAATAGGAAAAATTAAAAAAATACCAGGTAGTTTTGCGTCTTTAGCTACAACATTATTTTTATTTTTTTTATTTCATATTTTAAATACTTCGCCCAACATTGTTTTATTTTCAGTTATTATAATTTTTTTTGTTTCACTTTATTCAGTCAATATTTTTATAGAAGATTTAACTAACAAGGATCCTAAAGAGGTAGTCATTGATGAGTTTATTGGTCAATCTATTCCAATATGCCTCTATGAAATTGCACATGAAGGACCAAAAGAAACTAATCAAGTATTAACATCTTATTTTATTATGTTCATACTTTTTAGGATTTTTGATATCATTAAGCCTTATCCTGTCAGCTATTACGATAAAAACTTTAAAAATAGTTTTGGCGTTGTTATGGATGATGTTTGTGCTGGTTTGTATGTTGTAGGTGTTCTTGTTTTATATATGGTGATTAGTTCGTGAAAAAGCTTTTACAAAAAATAGTTAGATTATTAACTAAAAAAAAACTTAAGATTTCTTTTGTAGAATCTTGTACTGGTGGTTTGCTTTCAAGCTCAATGACTTCTATTAGTGGGTCTTCTAAAGTTTTTACTATTGGATTAGTAACATATTCAAATCAATCTAAAATAAGTATACTTAAAGTTCCAAAAAACGTCATAAAAAAACATGGTGCTGTTAGTTATGAAACTTGCTTATCTATGGTTAAAAATTTAGGCAATATCAGCAAAACAAATATTGCAGTTTCTATTACTGGAATTGCTGGCCCTAAAGGAGGAAGTAAGCAAAAACCAATAGGTTTAGTATATATTGGTATTAAAAAGGGTAACAAAACATTAGTTAAAAAATACTTATTTAAAAATAAGAAAAGAATATCTATTCAAAGAGCTGCTGTTATTAAGGCTTTAAAATTAATTTTAAGCTTTATTAAATAAATCTTCTGCCCTTTTTTGGAAAGCGTCAGCGATTTTATCTAAAGCAAATTGAAATGATTTAGTCATAACTATATTTAAAAAATCATTTTTCAATTCAAAATCAATTTCAAAAGAAATTTCGGTTAAATTATGCTCTTCTTTAAAGTGCCATTTATTTTCTAAATGGTTTAAAGGTCCTTCGAGATTAATTACGTAAATAGAGTCTTCTTTTTTATTATATTTAACGTCGCTTTTATATGTATCTTTAAAAGGACCTTTTCCAATTGTAAGATCTGCTACAATTAATAATAAATCGCCCTGCTCTTTTCTTTTATATATTTTTGCATCTATGCAAAAAGGAACAAATGCCGGGTATTTTTCTATATCAAGAACTAAATCAATTAACTGTTCTTTCTTGCACTCAATTGATCTTTTAACTGATGCTTTGGGCATTAGTTTGATTTATTCTATTTTTTTGAAGTTTAACAAAATCTTCGTCTGCATGATAAGAAGATCTTGTTAGTGGAGATGAAGAAACTAGTAAAAATCCTTTTGCTTTGGCAATGCTTTCTAACTCCTCGAATTCTTCTGGTATATAATATCTATCTAAAGAATGATGTTTAACAGACGGTTGCAAGTATTGACCTATTGTTAAAAAATCTACTTCAGCAGACCTTAAATCATCCATAACTTGTAAAATTTCGTCTTTGTTTTCTCCTAAACCTACCATTAAACCAGACTTGGTAAAAATATTTTTATTAATTTTTTTTACATTTTTTAAAAGTTCAACTGAAGCAAAATATCTAGACCCAGGTCTAACTTTTCTATAAAGACCTGGCACAGTTTCAATGTTATGATTAAAAACATCTGGCTTTGCCTCAATAACTTTTTTGTAAGAGTCACCTTTTCTTAAAAAATCTGGAGTTAAAACTTCTATAGTTGTACTAGGATTGTTTTTTCTTGTTTCTAATATAACTTCATAAAAGTGATTTGCTCCACCATCATCAAGATCATCTCTGTCAACTGAGGTAATAACAGCATGTTTTAAATTTAACTTATTAACTGCTGATGAAATTTTAAGTGGTTCTAGTGGATCAAGCGGTTTAGGTTTACCGGTTATAACATCACAAAAAGCACATGCTCTAGTACACGTGTCTCCCATAATTAAAAAAGTAGCATGTCTTTTACTCCAACATTCAGTAATGTTTGGACAATTAGCTTCTTGGCAAACAGTTTTTAGTTTGTATTGATTGACTATACTTTTTGTTAAAAAAAACACTTTGCTATTTGTAAGTTTTGATCTAATCCAACTAGGTTTTTTTTTTATTGGATTAAAAGGTTTGTTAACTTTCTCAGGATGTCTAATTATCATTAGAAATTATATAAGTAGTTTCGTCCTTTTTTCCAAAAAAAAATTTACTTCTAATCAAAGTTTCTATGTAATCAAAATCTAAATTTGTCGTTAATAAGGAGTTTTTAAATTCAAGATTTTCAATTTTGTCTATATAATTTTTTTCAGATTGTTGAATATTTTTTAAAATTTCTTTTTTTTTAATATATGAAAACATCCCTCTTTCTCCATCCAAAAGATTAAAAAAGAAGTACAAAATTAAAAATGTAGAAATTAATAAAAAGTAATTTTTCTTTATTTTAGCAAACATATTTAAAGATTATTCATTTTAGCCTTGTTTCCAAGCTCTTCTTCTATCCTTAATAAACGATTATATTTTGCAACTCTTTCAGATCTAGCCAAGGATCCAGTTTTAATTTGAGAAGAATTAGTTGATACCGCAAGATCAGCTATGAAAGTATCTTCAGAATCGCCTGATCTATGAGAAATAACAGTGCTAAAATTGTTTTTTTGAGCCAAATCAATAACATTTAAAGTTTCTGTTAAGGTTCCAATTTGATTTACTTTTATTAAAATAGAATTTGCAGATTTTTCATCTATTCCTTTTTTAAGTCTTTTTTCATTAGTTGCAAACAGGTCATCGCCTACTATCTGCACATTTTTTCCTAATTCAGAAGTTAGTTTTGTCCATGCACTCCAATCTTCTTCAGCAAAAGGGTCTTCGATTGATTTGATAGGATATTTTGAAACGATACTTTTGTAATATTTGATAACATTCTCGACATTTTCATGACTACCAGATTGTATTGAATAGTTACCATTTTTATCCATAAGCTCATTAGCTGCAACATCTAAGCATATAGAAAGATCTTTACCAGGTTTTAACTTGGCACTCTCTATAGCATCAACAATTAAATCTAGAGCTTCTTCATTTGAATTGATAGAAGGTGCAAAACCACCTTCGTCTCCAACATTTACTAGAAATTTTTTAGATTTTAAAATTTTTTTTAAATTTTGGATTACTAAAAAACATTTCTCTATTGCGTCCATAAAATTTTTAGCTGAATCTGGTCTAATCATAAATTCCTGAATGTTTAAATCATTGTCAGCATGAGCTCCACCATTAATAATATTCATTAGCGGATATGGCAAACAAACATCTTTTTTAAAATCAGAATAATTTTCATTATTTAATATAACAGCTGCTTTTTTTACTGACAGTGAAACAGCTAACAGTGAGTTAGCTCCTAAATTTTTTTTATTTTCAGATCCATCAAGGTTCAATAAAATATCGTCAATTTTTTTTTGATCATTTGGGTCAAGGTTTATGATTTTTTTAGAAATTATGGAGTTAACATTTTCAACAGCCTTTAAAACACTTTTACCTAAAAAATAATTTTTATCGTTGTCTCTTAATTCATGAGCCTCAAAAGCTCCAGTTGATGCTCCAGAAGGTACTATTGCAGAAGTTTTAATTTTATTATCCAGAACAACTTCGGCTTCGATAGTTGGGTTTCCTCTACTATCAAATACTTGTCTAGCATGGACTTTAATAATTTTACTCACTAATTATTTTTTATAATATTATCTATTTGTATTAGTTGTTTTAATAAATTTTCAAGATTAGATAATGGAATCATATTAGGGCCATCTGATGGCGCATTGTCAGGGTCTTGATGAGTTTCCATAAATACTCCTGCTACACCAACTGCAATGGCTGCCCTTGATAAATGTTCAACAAATTCTCTTTGGCCACCACTTTTATCCCCTTGACCTCCAGGTTGTTGAACTGAATGCGTTGCATCAAAAATAACTGGATATCCATTCTTAGCCATGATTGGTAATGATCTCATATCGGAAACCAATGTGTTATATCCAAAGCTAGCACCTCTTTCCGTAACAAGAATGTTGTTGTTACCTGAGTCTGAAATTTTCTTTGTAACATTAACCATGTCCCATGGAGCAAGGAATTGTCCTTTTTTGACATTTATAATTTTTTTTGTTTTGGCTGCAGCTATCAACAAGTCAGTTTGTCTGCAAAGAAAAGCTGGAATTTGAAGTATATCAACATGTTTTGCAAGAACAGCACATTGTTCAATGCTATGAATGTCAGTTAAAATAGGAACATTTAATTCTTTCTTAATTTTATCAAATATTGGCAATGATTGTTCTAAGCCTGCCCCTCTTTTACCTTTCAAACTAGTTCGGTTTGCTTTGTCAAAAGAAGTTTTATAAATAAATCCAATATCAAGTTTTGTAGTAATCTCTTTAATTTTACCTGCCATATCCATAGCATGTTGTTCTGTTTCAAGTTGGCAAGGTCCAGCTATTAAACAAAAGCTGTTAGAATTTGATATTTCTACATTTCCACATTTAACAGTTAAGTTTTTCATTTTTGATGATTTTTTGCAGCTTTTATAAATGATGAGAATAAAGGATGTGGATATAAAGGTCTAGATTTAAATTCTGGATGAAATTGTACTCCAATGAACCAAGGATGATTTTTCAACTCTATAATCTCAGGTAAATTTTTATCTGGTGAATTTCCTGAAAATATTAAACCTTTCTTTTCAAACTGATTTTTATAATTAATATTCACTTCATATCGATGTCTGTGTCTTTCTTTAATTGATTTAGATTTATATATATTTTTTATTAAAGAATTATTTAATAACTGAGCTTCATACAAACCTAATCTCATTGTGCCTCCTAAATTCTTGTTTGTTCCTTTAATAACCTTTCCATCTTTTTTCCATTCGTGAATTAAACCAACTACAGGTGTGCATTTTTGATTTAATTCAGTCGATGAAGCTGATTTAATTTTTAATACATTTCTAGCAAATTCAATTATTGCCATTTGCATACCAAAACAAATACCTAAAAAAGGTATTTTATTAGCTCTTGCATACTTAATTGCCGCTATTTTTCCTTCAGTTCCTCTTTTACCGAAACCACCTGGTATCAAAATACCTGATACATTTTTTAGTTTATTTTTTATTTCAGATGGTTTCAAATTATCTGACTCAACTCTTATTAAATTAACTTTTAATTTGTTTTCTATTCCTCCATGAACTAGGGCTTCATCCAATGATTTATAAGCATCTTTTAGGTTTACATATTTGCCAATTATAGCAATATTGACATGTTTTTTAGGATTAAGAACTACTTTTGTAATTTTTTTCCAAGGACTAAGGTTAACTTTCTTTTTAGACTTTAATTTAAAATAATCTAATACTTGTTGGTCAAGTTTTTCATTATTAAAACTTATTGGAGCCTCATAAATAGTTTTAACATCTACAGTTTGAATTACATTTTTTATATCAACGTTGCAAAACAAAGATATTTTTTTTCTTTGGTCTAGAGGTATGGGTCTTTCAGATCTACAAATTATTATATCTGGCTGAATACCAATGCTTCTAAGTTCTTTTACAGAATGTTGTGTTGGTTTTGTTTTAATTTCATCTGAAGCTCTCATGTAAGGAACTAAAGTTAAATGGATAAATAAAGTATTTCTTTTACCGACATCATTTGAAAATTGTCTTATTGCTTCAACAAAAGGTAAACTTTCAATATCTCCAACTGTTCCACCAATTTCACAAATTACAAAATCTTCATTTTTAATATCATTTTTAATAAATTCTTTTATACGATCTGTTATATGTGGAATTACTTGTACAGTTTTGCCTAAATATTTTCCTTTTCGCTCTTTTTTTAAAACATCATTGTAAATTTTTCCTGTTGTAATATTGTCAGATTGTCTTGCTGATATACCAGAAAACCTTTCATAATGTCCTAAATCTAAATCTGTTTCAGCACCATCGTCAGTTACAAATACTTCGCCATGTTGAAATGGACTCATTGTTCCGGGATCAACATTTAAATATGGATCCAATTTTCTAATTCTAACTTTAAAACCTCTTGATTGTAAAAGATAAGCCAATGATGCGGAAGAAAGACCTTTTCCTAATGATGAAACCACGCCGCCAGTGACGAATATATATCGCGCCATGGAATTATGTTATAAGCAAAAATTTATGTAATTAAAAGATAATTAATTATTATTTTCAGGAATTTTGGGAGTGTTATCTGAGCTCTCCTCAATTTTATCAATAACTGATATTGTAGGTTCTAAATCTCCTCTAGAAATTATGGTTAAAGATAAACTACAAATTATAAATAGCGATGCAATGAAACCTGTTGCTTTGGTAAGAAAATCTCCAGCAGATCTTGAAAACATAAAATTATCCTGCGAAATACCTATTCCCAAAGCACCCCCTTCAGATTTTTGAATTAAAATGAGAATTACTAGAATTATCGCCAAAATTACATTTATTGTTAACAAAATATTTTCCATTGGGACTAATTATAGGTTTTTTTTATTATATCAATAAATTTATTTGAGTTTTGAGAGGCGCTACCTATTAAAAAACCATCAATTTGGTTAATAGTTCTCAATTCCTTAATATTTTTTGGATTAACCGAGCCACCATATAAAACTTTTGGATTCTTTGATTTAAATCTTTTTTTCAATAATTGTTTAATAAAAAGAATATTATTTTTTAATTCATGTTCTTTTGGAATTATACCAGTTCCAATAGACCACACTGGTTCATAAGCAAAAATTATATTCTTAATATTCTTAATATTCTTAAGACCAGTGTTTATTTGACTTTTTATAACTATTTTTGTTTTCTTGTTTTTTTTATCATTAAAATTTTCTCCGATACAAAATAATATTTTTAATTTGTTATCTAATGAAACTTTAATTTTTTTATTTATTAAAGTATTATCATCACCATTTACTCGATTTTCTGAATGACCAATTATTACATATTTGCATCCTAACTCTTTAATCATTTTCGAATTTATAGAACCTGTAAAAGGCCCACTAACATTTGATTGATGACAATTTTGAGCTCCAACTTCTATCTTAGTTTTTTTAAAATTTTGAACAAAATTACTAAGTAAAGTATAAGGGGGGCAGTAAATAATTTTAGATTTGGCAAATTTTATTGATTTACTAAGTTTAGCAACTTTATTTAATGAATTTAACGTTTTGATATCACCAAACATTTTCCAATTGGCCACAAAATACTTATATTTATTTGTCATAATGAAAAATTTAATTTATAGGTTTGTCTTTTATATATCAATAAATTAAAAATTACATAATGTTAAATAATATTAGAAATTTTTCAAAAACTTGGTTCGCCAAAATACTATTAGTGATAATTGTAATACCTTTTGTCTTTTGGGGTATGGGTGGAGTTTTTAGTGGTGGAAATACAAATAATATAGCAAAAATTAACAATCAGAGTATTTCAACACAAGATTTTATGAATCATTTAAATTCCTCAAGAATAATTTTAGAAACTATTAAGGATAATCTTAATAATAATATACTTGAAGAAATGTTAGGTGAATTAATTTCAAAAAAAATGATTCAACTCGAAGAACAAGATTTAAATTTAATAATTTCTGATAAAATATTAAAAAAAAGAATTAAAGAAAATGAAAATTTTTTAGATGAAAATAAAAAATTTTCAAGACTTAAGTACGAAAAATTTTTACTTTCATCAAACATTACTGCTGTAGATTTCGAAACAAAACTTAGAAATAGTGAACTAAAAAAGAATTTGTTTTCATATATAGTTGGAGGAATAAAATCACCAACGTTTTTATCCAATAATACATTCAAGGAGCAAAATAAAAAAATAAGTCTTGAATATATAAATTTAGAAAATGTTTATAAAAAAAAAGATGATTTCACAATGGATGAGATTTTAAAATATATAGATAAAAATAAAGAAAATTTAAAAGAAAAAAATATTAGTTTCAATTATTCTAAAGTAACACCGGCTATCTTAATCGGTATTGATGAATACAATGATTTATTTTTTCAAAAAATTGATAATATTGAAAACGATATTTCAAATGGATTTACATATGATGAGTTGTTAAGAAAAAATAACCTAAAATCAGTTTTTCAAACAAATTTCAAATTGAATGACAAAAATATTTCTGAAGTTATAAACAAAGATGTATTAAAAAAAATTTTTAACAAAGCTGAAGAAAACAAAATAGAATTATTAGAGGAAAATGATTTTTACGTACTTTACGAAATAAAGAAAGTGGAAAAAATTTTACCATCAATAGAAAGTACAAATTTTATATCTAATGTGAAGGAAATAATGGTTAATAAATCAAAAAATGATTTTAACTATGATTTAATAAGAAAAATTAGTCAAAAAAGTTTTACTCAAAAAAGTTTTGAAGATATATCAACATCAAGCAATACCGGCACCGAAAATATTTCAATTACCTCTATTAGCGATACTGAAAAATTTACTATTGATATTATTAAACACATATATTCATTACCAAAAAGTAGCTTTGGCCTTATTGGTGACAAAAATAAAAATATTTATTTAATAAAAATTTTAAATATTTCAGAAAGTAATATTTCAAAAAGCTCAGAAAATTATAAAAAATATACTAATTTAACTAATGTTAAAATAAGAGATTCAATGTACAGCTCTTACGATTTTCATTTAAATAATAAGTATAAAGTTAAAATTAATGAAAAAACATTTGAAAGAGTTAAAAACTATTTTCAATGATAATAAATAGAAACTTCAAAGATTTCAAGTTTCAACATAAAAGAAATCAAAACCAAGTATTATTTATCAGCGAAAAAATTAAAAGTGATCAAGAAATTCTAAACTTAATTGACAATTTTTTAACAGAGAAAAATAGTTTTATTTTTGAATCTGTTGAGAAGGGAATAATTAAAGGTAGATATACAATTTTTGGAAAAAATCCTGACAAAATATGGGAGTTTAATAATAAAAACTCTTATTTGATTAATAGAAATAAGAAAAAAAAGATTAAAGGAGAACCTAAGAAAATTATCGAAAATATTATAGAAAATTTTAAGTTTGAAACACCTTCTGGATTGCCTCCTATCTGCTCTTTAATTTCTGGTTACTTTTCATACGACTCAATTAGATATGTCGAAAAAATTCCAAATAAATGTAATGATGATTTGAAACTTCCAGATGTAAGACTGTTAAAACCTAGAACATTAATTATTCACGATAATTTAAAAAAGAAAATTTTTTATATTATTAATGTTTTTAAAGATGAAAAAATTAATAATTATGAAAAAAGGTATTCTGATATTAAAAAAGAAATAGATAAACTGATAAAGCAGTCATCTTTAAGTAATAATTATTTAAAACAAAAAATAACTAGTAAAAATATTAAAGTTAAATCAAACACTTCTAAGAGTAAATTTTTAAATATGGTTAATAAAGCAAAAAACTATATTAAAATTGGTGATATCTTTCAGGTGGTTTTGAGTCAAAGGTTTGAGGCAAAATTATCAAAAAGTCCTTTGGATATTTATAAAAAACTAAGAGTAACAAACCCTTCACCATTCATGTATTTTTTTAACTTTTCTGACTTCCAAATAATAGGAGCTAGCCCAGAAATTTTAGTAAGATTAAGGGACAATAAAATTACAGTAAGACCTATAGCTGGCACAAGACCAAGGGGAAAGAATACTAAAGAAGATAATTTTTTTGCAAAAGACTTGCTTAAAGATAAAAAAGAACTTTCTGAACACTTAATGTTGTTAGACTTGGGTAGAAATGACGCTGGAAAAGTTTCTAAAATTAATACTGTTAAAGTTACTGAAAGTTTTACAATAGAAAAATACTCACATGTCATGCATATTGTGTCAAATGTTGTCGGT
>Ga0207990_1001082_pt1 | contig 14598 bp, 15 predicted proteins | sample ETNtaG_8_FD_185780 | JGI IMG/M metagenome (GOLD analysis project Ga0207990, IMG submission 185780) | Marine microbial and viral communities from oxygen minimum zone, Eastern Pacific Ocean - ETNP201406SV75 (SPAdes) (version 2) | ecosystem: Environmental > Aquatic > Marine > Oceanic ...
AGAACAGACGCTAATATCTGAAGAGCTAAAAAACACTGGTAAACCAGACGCAATCGTTCAAAAAATAAGCATTGGAAAAATTAATAAATTTAAAGAAGACAACGCTTTATTGTCTCAAGCTTGGGTTATGGAACCTAAAAAAAAAGTTAAAGACATATTAAAAGAATTAAGTATTTCTGATTTAAAAATAATAGATTTTTATAGATTAAAAATTGGTGAATAAATGTTTGATGATAAAAGTTATAAACAAAAAATGGATAAAACTTTTGAAGTTTTTACCAAGGAGTTAACTTCACTAAGAACTGGAAGAGCAAATTCAAATATGCTCGATTTAATAAGAGTCGATGTGTATGGTCAAAAAATGCCAATAAATCAAATTGGAACTATAACAGTTCCCGAACCCAGATCGATCAATATTCAAGTATGGGATTTAAACAATGTTCCATTAATAGATTCAGCGATTAAAAAATCAGAATTAGGCTTAAACCCACAGATAGATGGTCAATTAATAAGGCTTCCAGTCCCAGATTTAAGCGAGGAAAGACGAAATGAAATGAAGAAAATGGTTAAAGCAATGGGTGAAAAATGCAAGATTGCAGTGAGAAATATTAGAAGAGAAGCAAACGATCAGTTAAAAAATTTACTTAAATCAAAAGATATAAGTGAGGATGATGAAAAAAAATCTGAAAAAATAATACAAACACACACTGACGACCATATAAAAAAAGTTGAAGAAAGAGTTACTTCTAAAGAAAAAGAAATAATGACCATATGAACTCAATTAAACATGTTGCCATTATTATGGATGGAAACGGTCGATGGGGTGTCAAAAATAAAAAAACAAGAAACTTAGGTCATAAAGCTGGTCTAGCAACTGTTGAAAAAATAATAAAAGAAACTGTACAAAAAAAAATTAAGTTTCTCACATTATATGCTTTTTCGACTGAAAATTGGAAAAGACCAAAAAGAGAGGTTCAATTTTTATTTAATCTTCTTGAAGAGTTTTTAATTACAAAAACAAGTCAATTAAATAAACAAGATATAAAATTTATTGTTATTGGAAGTAGAAAAAATTTTTCAAAAAAACTTGTAAGGATTTTATCATACTCAGAAGCCACTACAAAAAATAACAAGTCTTTACAGATAAATTTAGCATTAAACTATGGCTTTAGGAGCGAATTAATAAATGCAGTTAATATTATGAGAAAAAATAATATTTTGTTTAATGAATCCAATATAACTAAACATTTGTATACAAAAAATGTTCCGGATCCTGATTTATTAATAAGAACAGGAAATACAAACAGATTAAGTAATTTTTTATTATGGCAATTAGCCTATTCTGAAATCTATTTTGTTAAAAAGTTATGGCCAGATTTTTCGACCAAAGATTATAATAAAATTTTAAATAATTTTAAAAATTTAAAAAGAAACTTTGGAGCAATTTAATGAATCAAGAAATTATTAAAAGAATATTAAGCTCTATAATTATCATAGCTATTGCATTTTTTTTTATAATTAAAGGGTCTTTTTTCTTAATTTTTTTTCTATCGATATGTTTTTTTATTACCAGTTTTGAATGGTATAAAATGACAAAAAATAAAAATTATTTTTTATTAGGTCTTGTTTTTTTAATTCTATCTTTTTTATCAGCATTTTTACTTAGAAATATTTTTCTGAAGGATTTTATTTTGGTAATTTTAATTTGTATTTCTACAGATATTGGAGGTTTTGTGTTTGGAAAAATATTTAAAGGTCCCAGGTTGACAAAAATTAGTCCAAACAAAACTTATTCCGGAATGATTGGAAGCTTTTTTTTATCAATAATTTCTGCTTTATTTTATACAAATTATTACAGTTTAATTTACTGGACTGATAATTTATTATTAATAACTGTAATATTAATTTCATCTGTTAGTCAAATTGGAGATTTAACAGTTTCTTATTTTAAAAGAATATCAAAAATCAAAAACACTGGCGAAATAATACCGGGTCACGGTGGACTATTAGATAGAATTGATGGCATGATTTTTGCTATTCCATTTGCTTTCATATTTTTAAAAATGATTAAATTTATATAATAATGAAGAAAAAGATCGCAATACTTGGTTCAACAGGTTCAATAGGAAAAACAACCTTTGACATCTTAAGAAAAGATAAAAAAAATTTTGATTTAATCTTACTTACCACAAATAGCAACTATAAAGAAATTCTAAAACAAACAAAGGAATTTAAAGTTAAAAATCTAGTTATAAATAACAAAAAGCATTACACAAATTTAAAAAAAAAACTTAAATATAAAAAAATTAATATTTATAATGATTTTGATTCATTTAACAAAAAATTTAAAAGTAAAGTTGATTACACTATGTGTGCTATTTCAGGACTTGCTGGATTGAAACCTACTTTGGCTTCGATTAAATTTAGTAAAAAAATAGCAATTGCTAATAAAGAGTCTTTAATATGTGCGTGGAACTTAATTCAAAAAAAAATATTAAAATATAAAACAAAATTTATACCTATTGATTCAGAGCATTTTTCAATTTGGTCTTTGTTAAATGATTCAACAAATTCTAGTATCGAGGAAATAATAATAACTGCCTCAGGAGGTCCTTTTTTAAAATTGCCTTTTGGAAAATTTAAAAAAATAAATCCTAAATCTGCAACCAATCATCCTAATTGGAAAATGGGAAATAAAATATCTATTGACTCAGCAACATTAATTAATAAAGTTTTTGAGGTCATAGAAGCTCAAAGAATATTTAATATTGATTTAAATAAGTTTAAAATATTTATACATCCTGGTTCTTACGTTCATTCAATAATAAAATTTAATAATGGTTTAACTAAAATATTAGTTCACGATACAAATATGAAAATACCTATATTTAATTCTATTTATGATAGAAATGTTAAAAAAATAAAAAGTAAAAAACTAGATATGACAATTTTAAATAATTTAAAATTTACAAAACCAGATATTAAAAGATTTCCTTCACTTAAAATATTAAAAATGGTAACCAAAAAGATTACGTTATTTGAAACTGTTTTAGTCAGTGCTAATGACCAACTAGTCGATTTATTTCTTGAAGGTAAAATTAATTTTTTAGATATTACAATTTTTCTAAAAAAAATTTTACGAATGAAGATTTTTTCAAAATATAAAAAGAGATCACCTAAAAATTATAACGAATTAATCAATCTAAGCAATTATGTAAGATTGAAAACCAGAACATTATGTATATGATATCGCAATGCGTAAAATAATTTTTTTAACTCAAATTTTTTTGTTTTTGTTGGTTAATCCAGTATATGCAGAAAAAGTTGAAAAAATTATTGTTAGCGGAAATGAAAGAATTTCAACTGAAACGATTATCGTATTTGGTGAAATTAACCTAAATGAAGATTTAAATGAAAATAAGTTAAACATAATTCTAAAAAAATTATATGAAACTAATTTTTTTGAAGATGTAAAAGTAAACCTAACAAACAATACCTTAAATATTTTAGTATCTGAAAATCCTATAATTCAATCAATTGAAATCAAAGGTATTAAAGCTAAAAAATTAAGAGATCCAATTTTAGAATCGTTAAATTTAAAAAAAAATAATTCTTTCACTGAATTTGTAGCGAAAAAAGACCGAAATTTAATTTTAAATATACTTAAAAATAGTGGTTTTTATTTTGCTGAAGTAAAACTAAAAAAAATTGATAATGCTAATAAATCAGTAACCCTAATTTACGAGGTTGAATTAGGTGAAAGAGCAAAAATTAAAAAAATCAAATTTATTGGTGATAAAAAATTTAAAAATAGAAAATTATTTAGAATTATTGCTTCTGAAGAAAATAAATTTTGGAAGTTTATATCTGATAAAAAACTTTTGAATCAAGGTAGAATTAATTTGGACAAAAAACTTTTAGAAGGTTTTTATAAGAATAAAGGTTATTACAATGTCAAAGTTGAAAGTTCTTTTGCTCAGCTCCTAGACAATGGTAAATTTGATCTTATTTTTAATATTAATGCAGGAGAAAAATTTTTCTTTAACGATTTAATACTAAATATTCCAACAGATTATGATAGAAATAATTTTGTAAAGATTGATTCCATATTTGAAAAACTTAAAAATAAACCATATTCTTATAATAATATTGAAAAAATATTAAAAGAAGTTGAACTTATAGCTTTAAATACCGAATACGAATCTATTAATGCAACTATTGAAGAAACTATATTAGAAAATAATAAAATAAACTTTTCAATCTTTATTGATGAAATTGAAAAGCAATATGTTGAGCGTATCAATATCACTGGAAATAATATTACTAGAGAGGATGTTTTAAGAAATAAACTTATATTAGATGAAGGTGATGCATTTAATAAAATTTTACATGCAAAATCTATTAATGAATTGAGAGCGCTTAATTTTTTTAAGACTGTTGATGTCGAAGTTGTTGAAGGCTCGACTAAAAATAGTAAAATTATAAATATAGAAGTTGAGGAAAAGCCAACTGGTGAAATTTCTGCTGGTGCTGGATTCGGAACTAGCGGTAGTACTGTAGGTTTTGCGATAAAAGAAAATAATTTTTTAGGTAAAGGCGTACAGTTTTCTACTAATATAGAGTTAAGCGATGAAAGTATACGTGGAATGTTCAGTGTGGCTAATCCTAATTTTAGAGGAGCTGATCAATCGGTATTTACCACTATACAAAGTAGCGAAACTAACAGATTGGCTGACTATGGTTATAAAACAACTAAAACAGGATTTACTTTAGGTTCTAGATTTGAATATTATGAAAAAGTGTTTTTATCTCCTTCAGTCACCACATATTATGAATCTTTAAAAGTTGATAGTACAGCTTCAAGCACTTTGGAAAAACAAAAAGGAACTTATTTTGATACAGACTTAAACTACTTAATTGACTATGATAAACGTAATCAAAAATTTCAAACTACTGATGGTTTTAGAAGTAGGTTTAGTCAATCAATACCAATAGTAAGTGAAACAAATGCAATCATTAACGGTTACGAATTTAATCATTATAAAGAGATACTAGATGAAATGGTGACGACTGTTTCTATTTACGGAAAAAGTGTTAATTCTCTTACTGGTGACAATGTAAGAATTTCTGAGAGATTATATATGCCAACAAGTAAGCTGCGTGGATTTCAGAGAGGTAAAGTTGGTCCTGTTGACAGTAATGACTATGTTGGAGGTAACTATGTGTCTTCATTAAATATTGCAGCAACATTGCCTAATGTTGTGCCAAATTGGCAAAATGCTGATTTTTCAATTTTTTTAGATGCAGGAAATGTTTGGGGAGTAGATTATAGTTCAACAATTAATAATACTAATAAACTAAGAAGTGCAGCAGGAGTAGCGCTTGATTGGCACACACCTGTTGGCCCACTTAGCTTTTCTTATACTGGCGTAATATCAAAAGCAAGTACTGATAAAACTGAGGCATTTAGATTTAATTTAGGCACAACCTTTTAGTGAAATATCTTGAAAGATTTTTTGTTATTATTTTAATAACAATCTGTTCTATATCTAAAGCAGAAAATTTATCAATAGTCTATCTAGATATGGAGAAAGCAATGAACCAATCAATTGCGGGAAAATCTTTAAACAGTCAATTAGATAAAATACACAAAGCAAATTTAGAAGAATTTAAAATAAATGAAGAAGATTTAAAAAAAGAAGAAGTTTTAATTTTATCTCAGAAAAATGTATTATCTGAAGAAGATTATAAAAATAAAGTTAATTTATTTAAAGAAAAATTAAATAGTTACAAAAAAAATAGACAAGAAAAAATAGATTTAGTAACAAAAAAAAGAATGAACGCAACTGCAAAACTATTAAAAGAAATTAATCCAATACTTTCTGATTATTCAAAAAAAAATGGAATTTCAATAATACTTCGAAAACAAGATATTGTTTTAGCTAGAACAGATTTAGATATAACTAAACAAATTATAGAAACAATTGATTTAAAAATAAAAAAAATTAATTTAAATTGATGATTAAAAATCCTTTTTTTATAAATAACGGTCCAATCTCGTTTAAAATTATTTTTAATTTATGTGGTATAGAACCAACAAAAAAAGAAAGCAAAACAAAGGTTTTTGACGTTAAAAGTTTAGACCAGTGTACAAATAAGGATATTTCTTTTTTTAATTCAATTAAGTATAAAGAGCAAGCAAGCTACACAAAGGCAAAAATTTGTATTACAACTGATAAACTTAAACAGTATTTACCAGATTTATGTAGAACAATAATTGTAAATAATGTTTTATTAAATGTAGCAAAAGTGACAAAATTATTTTATCCAACATCTGTTACAGATAATTTTAGTGATAGTTTAAAATTTCTTTCTAATTCATCTATTAAAAAAATGAAGCTTAAAGTTGGAAAAAATACTTTAGTTGGTAGAAATGTTGTTATTGGCAAAAATACATCAATAGGTCATAACACAATCATTGAAGATAATGTTATTGTTGGTGCAAATTGTTCTATAGGATCAAATGTAATATTAAGAAATACCATAGTTAAAAATAATGTTCATATTTTGGATGGTTGCATTATAGGTAAAAAGGGTTTTGGTTTTTTTCCTAATGATAAAAAAAATTTCAGGTATCCACATATAGGATTTGTTTTTATAAACGATAATTGTGAAATAGGTGCTGGTTGCACTTTTGATAGAGGTTCATTATCAAATACAGTAATTGGAAAAAATACTTTTTTTGATAATCAAGTTCATATAGCACATAACGTTAAAATTGGTGATAATTGTATGATAGCTGGTCAGGTTGGAATTGCTGGTAGCTCAACGATCGGTAGCCATGTGATGATTGGAGGCCAAGCTGGTATTTCAGGTCATTTAAAAATAGGCAATAATGTCCAAATAGGTGGTGGTAGCGGTGTAATAAAAAATATACCTGACAATAGTAAAGTTATGGGATATCCAGCTACTGATTTTAAAAATTTTTTAAAAGAAATGAGAAATTAAGATGAAAAATTCAATTAATCGAGAAGAAATTCAAGAACTATTACCTCACAGAGATCCTATGTTGTTAATAGATGAGCTTATCAATATAGAAAAACTGAAATCCGCAACAGCTGTAGTTAATGTTAAAAAAGATAGCTTTTATGTCCAAGGTCACTTTCCAGGAGAACCAGTTATGCCTGGCGTATTAATAGTTGAAGCATTCGGTCAAGCCGCTGCTGCTTTAACTGCTCATGGTATTGATAAATCATCATATGAGAACAAGCTTGTTTTTTTAATGAGCGTTGAAAAAGCTAAATTTAGAAACCCCGTTATACCAGATTGTAAGTTGTTATTAAATATTGAGGCTATACGATCTCATGGAAAAGTATGGAAATATAAGGGCGAAGCTTATGTAAACAATAAAAAAATGGCTGATGCTCAATGGTCTGCAACAATTGTTGACAGGAAATAATTAGCAATAAATCTTGATAAGTATTTAAATATAGTTTTGATAAACATAAAGTATTGTGATTAATAAAAATTCTATAATCCATCAGGATGCTCAAGTTTCTTCTACAGCGCAAATAGGACCATACGTTGTAATTGGACCTAATGTTAGGATAGGTACAAATGTAGTTATACACTCACATGTAAATATTTCTGGAGATACTAGTATCGATGATGACTGTAAAATTTTTCCTTTTGCATCGATTGGAAATGACCCTCAGGACTTAAAATATAGAGGAGAAAAAACAAAATTAGTAATTGGAAAAAATAATGTAATTCGAGAGTATGTAACAATAAATCCTGGCACTGAAGGTGGAGGAGGAATTACAGAAATAGGAAATAATTGCCTATTTATGATTTCATCGCATATTGCTCATGATTGTAAAATTGGCAATAACGTTGTTATAGCAAACAATGTACCAATTGGTGGTCATGGAATTATTGAAGATGATGTTGTTATAGGAGGTAATGCAGCTGTACATCAATTTACTAGAGTTGGAAAAATGGCTATGATCGGTGGCATGACAGGAGTAACAAGCGATGTCATACCTTATGGTTTATCACTAGGAAATAGAAATTATTTAGAAGGAATAAACTTAATAGGATTGAGAAGAAAAAACATACCCAATAAAGATATTTTGACTTTAACAAGTGCGTATAAGGAAATATTTAAAACTAACCACCTGAACGAAAATTTGAAAAAGTTAAATGGTGAATTTAAAAATAATAAGCTAGTAAATGAAGTAGTTGACTTTATTTTAAAGGATAAGAAAAGACCTATTTGTACACCTTTTATAAAATAAAATGATAGGACTATTTTTTGGTGAAACAAATTTTCCAAAAGAAATTTTAAAAAAAATTAAAAAGAAAAAAATTGGTTACATAATTATAGATTTAACTAAAAATAAAATTTTTAAAAAAAATAAAAACTCTTACCCTGTTTCTATCGGTCAGTTTGGAAAAATTCTTAGAATTTTAAAAAAAAATAACTGTAAAAAAGTTTTATTTGCAGGCAAAGTCCAAAGGCCAAAAATATCTAAGTTAAAATTAGACTTAAAAGGAATTTATTATTTGCCAAGAATTATAAAAGGCTCGAAATTGGGAGATGCTGCAATTCTTAGTGAAATTATTGACATACTCAAATTAGAAAAAATTAAAGTTGTTAGTTCGTTATTTTTTAACCCTGAACTTTCATTAAAAAAAGGCAATTATTCAAAACATAAACCTACCAAAAATGATTATAGAGACATAAAAAAAGCAATTAATATTTTAAAAAAAACAAATGAATATAATTTTAGTCAGGGATCAATAGTTAGGAATCAAAAAGTTATTGCCATAGAAGGAAAAGATGGAACAGAGCAAATGTTAAAAAAATGCAAACCAATAAAACATAAAAAAAATGGTGTTTTAGTTAAATTTCCTAAGAAAAATCAAGATCTAAAAATTGATTTGCCAGCAGCAGGACTCAAGACCTTAATTCAATGCAAAAATGCAGGTTTAAAAGGTATTGTTTTAAAAGCAAAACAAAATGTATTTTTAGAAAAAAACAAATGCATTAATTTTGCTAATAAAAACAAAATGTTTTTGATAGCAAAATGAAAAAAATATTTATTGTTACTGGTGAACCTTCTGGTGATAAATTGGCATCAAGAGTAATTTCTAATCTTAAAAAAAAAACTTCTGAAATTGAATATCTCTGTTTAGGCGGGCAACATTTAAAATCACTAGGAATTATATCTATATTTGATTTAAGTGAAATTACATATTTTGCTTTTACCAATGTATTATTTAACTTATTTAAAATTAATAAAAAAATTAATTATACGGTTAGTGAAGTTGTTAAATTTAATCCTGATATTTTGTTTACAGTTGATAGCCCAGATTTTACTTTACGTGTAGCTGAAAGAGTTAAAAAAATTAATCCTAATATCAAAACAATTCACTATGTTGCTCCTCAAGTTTGGATCTGGAGAGAAGGTAGAGTAAAAAAAATTAAAAAATTTATTGATCATATTTTATTATTATTTAATTTTGAAAAAAAATATTTTGATAAGGAAAATATATTAAATACTTTTGTGGGCCATCCACTTCTTGAAAGTTCAAAAAAATCTAAAGTTGAGTTATCTAATGTTATTTATAAGGATAAAAAAATTATATCAATATTCCCCGGCAGTAGAAATTCTGAAGTAAATATACTTATGCCAATATTAATTAGCTTTATTGAGTTAATGAATAAAAAATTTAGCAAATATGTTTTTATTTTTCATGCGACTGAAGAAAATAAAAACATTATTCTTGGTAAGTTAAAAAATAATAATTTAGATAATGTTGAAGTATTTTCAGATGAAAATATTAAATCAGAATTACTTTCCAAATCTATTTTTGCAGTTGTTAAGTCAGGAACTATTTCACTCGAAATATGTAATGCTGGCGTAGCATCAATTATAATTTATAAAATGAATCGTATAAATTTTTTTATTACTAAACTTTTAGTTAATATTAAATTTGCTAATATTATTAATATAATTAATAATAAAGAAATAATTCCAGAACTTTTACAGAGTGAGTGCAATCCAGAAGAAATTTTTAGATCAGTAGTTTATTTTTTAAAAAATCCAAGTTTAATTAATCAACAAGTTACAGATTGTAAAAAAACTTTAGAGGAAATTAAATCTAAAACTTCTTCAACTGATGAGGCTTCTTCAATTTTAGCTCAAAATCTTGTTTCTTAATCTTTTTTGAACTTCTTCTTTACCTAATGATTTAATTATATCGTAAATTCCTGGACCAAATTTTGAGCCAGTTAAAGCTATTCTTAGAGGTTGCCCCACACCTTTAAAATTTGTTTCATGAGATTTAATAAGATCATTTAAAACAGCTTCTAAGGTTTCTTTTTTTAAATCTTTTAATTGTGAAGCTTTATTTTGGAATTCAGATATGATTTTCTTTGCTTTATCATCAATTAATTTTAAATCTTCTTCATTAAATTTTACTTCATCTACAACAATGTATTTAGAATTGTTGTATATATCCTCTAAAGTTTTAGCTTTATTCTTAAGAAAAGTTAGAGATATTTTAATTTTTTCTTCTTTATTTGAGCTTATTTTTTCTTTGTGTTTATCACAGTAATTAACAAGTTGTGCATATAGTTTGTTTTCATCTATGTTTTTTATATAGTGCTCATTCATTGATAGAATACGGCTCATATCAAGCTTAGAAGGGGATTTTCCTATACCTTCCAAGTTAAAGCATTTGATACTTTCTTGTAAATTAAAAATTTCTTTGTCTTTATATGACCAGCCAAGTCTTAATAGATAATTTCTTAATGCATCAGGAATTATTCCAATTTTTGAATAGTCACCTAAAGTAGAAGCCTTATCTCTTTTTGAAAGTTTTTTACCTTCTGTTGTGTGAATAAGAGGTATATGTGCAAATGCTGGAAGATTCCATTTCATAGCTAAGTATATTTGCATTTGTTTAAATGTATTTATTTTATGATCATCGCCTCTTATAATATGTGTCATATTCATTTGATGGTCGTCAACAGATACAGAAAGATTGTAAGTTGGAGTTTTATCTTTTCTTAAAATAACAAAATCTTCAATTGTTATATTGTCAATTTTTACTTCACCTTGAACTAAATCTTTTAAAACTGAATTTCCTTCAATTTTACTTTTAAACCTTATTACAGGGTTAATATCTTTTGGAGCATCTTTTTTATCCAAGTCTCTACATTTTCTATTATATATATAAGGTAGTTTTTTTTGTTTTGCTCTTTTTTTTTGTTCTTCTATTTCTTCATGAGAGCAGTAACATTTATATGCATTTCCACTCTCTATTAATTCATTTACAACATTTATGTGATCATTAATTTTAGTAGACTGTATGTATTCATCGCCATCATGCTCTATACCAATCCATTTTAATGAATTAATAATTTGATCTTTATATTCATCTTTTGATCTTTCTTTATCTGTATCTTCAATTCTTAAATGAAAAGTACCTTTTTGATTTTTTGAAAATAACCAATTAAACAGAGCTGTTCTTACTCCACCAATGTGAAGTGGACCAGTAGGTGATGGAGCAAATCTTGTTGCTACTTTTGACATTTAAAACGTTTAGACTATTTTATTAGAATTTTCTATATAAAGATACAAGAACACCTTGAACTTTTACTCTATCAGGGCCAAATATTTTGGTTTCGTAATTTCTGTTTGCGCTTTCCAAAGCTATAGTTTTGCCTTTTCTTCTAATTCTTTTCAACATTGCCTCATGATCATCTATTAGTGCAACTACAATTTTTCCATTGTCAGCAGTATCAGTTTTTTTAACAATTATAGTATCACCTTCACTTATTCCAGCTTCAATCATAGAGTCTCCTTGGACTTTTAATCCAAAGTATTCACCATTTTTTTCCATATTAGCTGGCAAAGGTATTCTAGATATTTCATTTTGAATTGCCTCTACAGGAGTTCCTGCTGCTATTTTTCCTAAAACTGGGATTTCAGAATTTACCACATTAGAATTTTCATTGTCTAAACCACCTTTAATTACACTAGGCGAAAAGCTGTTATAAATATCATTTGCAGAAGCTGTTTCTGGTAATTTAATTACTTCCAAAGCTCTAGCTTTATGAGGAAGCCTTCTAATAAAGCCTCTTTCTTCTAAAGCACTTATTAATCTATGAATTCCTGATTTTGATTTTAAATTTAGAGATTTTTTCATTTCCTCATAAGATGGAGAAACACCTGAAGCTCTCAACTTCTTGTTGATAAATAATAGCAGGTTTTTTTGTTTTTTAGTTAGCATAGAACAAATATCGTACAAATATGTTCTATAAAAGTTCTTTTATTTTAACAATAGCTAAAATGTCAATAAAATAGAGGTTTATTTGACTAAAGAACCGAAAAAATTGAATTTTTTTCTAAGTTTTTTAAAAGTGATTCACCGATTAAAAAAGTTTTAATATTAGTTTTTTTATTTATTTCTAAAAGTTCTTCTTTTGTTTTTATGCCACTCTCTGAAATTAATGGACCAGTATGATTTACTAAAACATTATGAATATCGTAAGTTGTATTTATTTCAGTTTTTAAAGTTTTAAGGTTCCTGTTATTAATACCAATTAAAGCATCTTTATAATTTAAGGCTTTTTTTGCCTCTTCAACTGTATGAACTTCAACAATAATTGACATGTCAAATTTTAATGCCTCTTCGTATAAATCATGTGCTAATTCATCTGATACACCTGCTAGTATAATTAAAACTGCATCAGCACCATAACTTCTAGCAAGAGGTATTTGAAATCTATCTATAAAAAAATCTTTACAGAGAATTGGTAAATTAACTTTTTCTTTAATTTTACTAATATCAATTAAGTTCCCTAAAAAAAAATCTTCTTCTGTTAGCACTGATAAACATGTTGCGTTATTATTATTATATATTTCAGAAATATTAATAGGATTGTAATCTTCAATAATAATACCAGCTGAAGGACTTGCTTTTTTAATTTCAGCAATAATTGAAATTTTATTACTGTTAATATTATTTTCAATTTTTTCTTTAAAATTAATAAAAGATTTATTTTCATTAATTTTATCTTTTAAAGAATCTATTGATACTGACTTTTTTAATATGTCAATTTTTTCAGTTTTTTTTCTAATTATTTTTTCTAAGATATTTTCAGACATTTTGAATTTTCTTTAAATGTTCAAAAGTTTTGCCAGTCAAAATATGTTTTCTTGTGTCTTCATAGGATTTTTTAAATTCTGAATGTTTTTCTGCCACTATAAGGCCAGCTGCTGCATTTAAACAAACAGCTTTTGAAAAATCATTATCTTCACCTTTAAATATATCTATCATCTTATTTGCATTAAATTTTGCATCATCACCAAGTAGATTGTCAAATTTATCTGCATTGATATTTAATTCTTTAGGATCGATAGTTATTTCTGAAATTTTATTATCTTTGAGTTGAATAACATTTGTTTTAGCATATGGAGATATCTCATCTAAACCATCTTCGCTATTTACAATCCAAGCAAATTTAATATTTAAATTTTTTAATGCATTTGCAAAAATTTTTAGTAATTTTTTATCAAACACACCAACCACTTGTCTTTCAACTAGTGCAGGACTACTTAAAGGTCCAATCATATTAAATATTGTTCTTTTACCAATTTTCTTTCTTGTTGGACCAACAAATCTCATAGCACTGTGATAATTTGGCGCAAACATAAAACCAAAGTTATTTTGGTGAATTTGATCCTCTATATCTTTTGGTTCTAAATTAATCTTAATATTTAATGCTTCAAGAACATCGCCTGATCCACATTTAGATGAAACAGCTTTATTTCCATGCTTTGCAACTTTAATATTCATGCTAGCTAACAATAATGCGGAAGCTGTTGATATATTTAACGTATTCATACCATCGCCACCAGTTCCGCAGGTGTCCACACAATCTTGAACATTAACTCTTTTAGATTTTTCTCTTAAGACATAAACACCTCCAGCAACCTCATCTGAAACTTCATTTTTTTCTGAAAGAAGTGTTAAAAATTTAAAAATTTCATCTTCTGAAGCTTTACCTTCCATTAATATTTCAAAAGCAGCCTTACTTTCATTAAATGACAAATCTTGTTTATTTTTTAGTTTCTCTATAAATTTTTTCATTATTTTTTATAATTAATAAAGTTTTTTAAAATTTTTATTCCAATAGTAGTTTTAATGCTTTCAGGATGAAATTGAACTCCATGAACATTAAATTCTTGGTGTTCAATTCCCATAATAATACCATTTTCAGTTTCTGCTGTTATTTCAACCTCTTCAGACAATGTTTTTTTATCAATTATTAGACTATGATACCTTGTTGCCTCAAACTTAGAAGGAAGATTTTTTAATATACCAACTTTTTTTGATTTTATTATGCTAGTTTTGCCATGCATTAGTTTTTTAGCTTGAATTATTTTTGATCCAAAAACCTGACCAATAATTTGATGGCCTAGACAAACACCAAGAATTGGAATTTTTTTATATAAAGATTTAACTATTTTAATACAATTTCCAGATTGATTGGGATTACCTGGACCTGGAGATATAACAATT
>Ga0207990_1001083_pt1 | contig 14550 bp, 13 predicted proteins | sample ETNtaG_8_FD_185780 | JGI IMG/M metagenome (GOLD analysis project Ga0207990, IMG submission 185780) | Marine microbial and viral communities from oxygen minimum zone, Eastern Pacific Ocean - ETNP201406SV75 (SPAdes) (version 2) | ecosystem: Environmental > Aquatic > Marine > Oceanic ...
TCAGTGAGATATGGCTCGGCCTCGGAAGAAGCTGTCACCAGGCCCTTGTCGTCCAGGATCGCGCGCAGGCGGTTCAGTAATATTTCCATGGGGCTGTCCCGCTCTGGGGATAAGCATGAGATAAAGACTAAGGATAGCTACTCCGGATGCTAGATTATATGCCTGGCCGTCGCACTAAGACTGTTATTTCCCTTCGGTTTTTTGGTACAGTGACCGCTGGCAGTTAAAAACTATTTGTCGCCCAAGGGAGAAATCATGCATCGGTCGCTTCATATCGAACCTAGCCTATGTACCGGATGTCTGCAATGTGAGTTGGCTTGCAGCTTCGAGCACGAGGGCGAATTTATTCCGGTCCGGTCACGGATTCGAGTCTTTGAGTTCGAGCATGGCAAGACATCTGTGCCTTTCACCTGCACCCAGTGTGTTGAGGCCTGGTGTCAAAAAGCCTGTCCAACGGGCGCTATCTTCGTGGACAGCGACTTAGGGGCCAAGTTGGTGAGCGCCCAAGCCTGTGTTGGTTGTAAGGCCTGCACCACAGCATGCCCATTTGGCACGATCGAATTTAATCCATTCAGCGGCAAAGTCGACAAATGTGATCTTTGCCATGGTGACCCGCAGTGTGTCGCGGCCTGCCCGACTGACGCAATTACTTACCTTGACGCAGGGGCGACGGGAGTAGGGCGCATGCAAGCTTTCGCAGAACAAAATGCAAAGGGGGTTTCATTATGAGTTGGCAGGGAAGAGTGCTGCGCGTGAACTTGACTCGAGGCGATATCACCCCGGAGCCGTTGAATATGGAGTGGGCAAACGACTACATAGGGGAGCGGGGCCTGGGCACCAAGTATTTATGGGAGAACATGGACCCCAAAGTGGATGCGATGAGCCCGGACAATGTACTGATCTTTGCGACCGGGCCGTTGACCGGGACCAATGCTTCTACCAGTGGCCGATATGCCGTGTTAACCAAAGGGCCTCTCACCGGTGCTATTGCTTGCTCCAATAGCGGCGGCAAGTTTGGCGCAGAATTGAAGTATGCCGGCTATGACCTATTGATTGTCGAGGGCTCTTCTGAGAAGCCGGTTTATCTGTTGATTGAGGGTGACGAAATCAGCCTCCAAAGCGCTGAGAAAATCTGGGGCAAGACAGTTTGGGAGGCAGACGAATGGATCAAGAAACAGCACCATAACCCGATGCTTAAGATTGCTACCATTGGTGTGGCTGGTGAGCGCGGCGTACGTTATGCCGCGATCGTCAATGACTTACACCGCGCTGCTGGCCGCTCGGGCGTGGGGGCGGTCATGGGATCAAAGAATCTCAAGGCCGTTGCGGTTCGCGGCAGCCACGGTGTACAGGTCAAAGACCCGAAACGTTTTATCCAGGTAACGAACGAGATGAAAAACCTGCTTGCAGAGGACGCCGGTGGTCTGGCGAAGTACGGCACCAATGCCATGATGGATACCATGCAGGAATTCGGCGCTCTACCGACTCGAAATTTTCAAGAGGTACAGTTTTCGGGCTACGACAAGGTTGATGCCCGGGCTATGCTTAAGACAGATGAAACGGGACATCGCAACCTTATAACCAACAAGGCCTGCTTTGGATGCACGATCGCCTGCGGGCGCATCGCCCACATCCGCAAGGATCATTTCACTATCCAGAACCGCAAGGAGTATTGGCACGCCTCCGGGGGGCTTGAGTACGAAACCGCTTTTGCCTTTGGCCCCGTCATCGGCGTGGACGATATTGATGCCTGCACTTTTGCCGGCTATCTAATGAACGAGCACGGTATGGACCCGATCTCATTTGGGGTGACGCTGGCCGCGGCCATGGAGTTGTTTGAGATGGGCGTCATCACGACCGATGATACCGACGGCGTGCCATTGAATTTCGGAAGCGCAGAAGCGCTGACGGTAATGTCAGAGAAGACCGGCAAACAAGAAGGTTTTGGCCAGGTGTTGGGTCTGGGTTCCAGGCTGATGTGTCAGAAGTATGGCCACCCTGAACTATCGATGACGGTCAAAGGGCAGGAGTTCGCAGGGTATGACTCAAGGGCCTTACAGGGTATGGGCCTGGGTTACGCGACCGGCAATCGCGGCGCATGTCATCTCAAGCACGACACCTTCGAGGTAGATATGGATGACCAGAGTGGCGAAGGCAAGGCTGAGCCTTGCAAGACTTCGCAGGACTGGACTGCCGCAGTGGATTCGAGTGGTCTGTGCGTGTTTACGCTGGGCGCCTGGGGGGCGCCTGAATTTGCCGCTCAACTTGACGCGGATTGTGAAGGGGAATGGACCCCGGAGCGTTTGCTTGAATCAGGTGAGCGTATCTGGAACTTGGAACGACTGTTCAATTTGGCTGCCGGCCTGACTTGCGCCGACGACACGTTGCCGGAACGATTACTTAAGGATCCAGTGCCGAGCGGCACGGCCAAAGGCAGAGTCAATGAACTGGGCAAGATGCTGCCCGAGTATTACAGCCTCAGGGGTTGGAGTGAGCAGGGCGAGCCGACGCCCCGAACGCTAACGCGCCTTGGGCTGGGTTAACCTGGATATGCAGGTAGAAGTGCGGGTGACCGGACAACTCATTGACTATTTTTCAGGAACGCATGTCAATCTTGACGAAGGTGCCACTGTAGAGCAGGCGCTGGTAGTTCTGGAAATCCCTGCAGCAAGTGTCGGTTTAGTGTCCGTCAATGGTGATGCTGTGCCGAGAGAAAAACGCGCTCAGCATGGTCTTGTCGCTGGAGATCAAATGGTTGTCATGGCACCCCTGACGGGTGGCTGAACTTCTTCCGGATTGGCCGCAGTTCGGGCTGTTTTTCGCCGCGGCACTGATCTTGGCTATCACGCCGGGGCCTGGGGTTTTATATATCCTCGCAACAAGCATAAACCAGGGCCCAAGGGCTGGCGTTGTGTCAGCCTGCGGAATTGCTGCTGGCACTTTAGTGCACGTTCTACTCGCGGTATTGGGCCTGTCTTTTCTTATCGCGTCTTCGGGCCTGGCGTTTTACTCAGTTAAGTACTTGGGTGCGGCCTACCTGGTTTATCTGGGCGTCCAAACCCTGTGTGGGCGCGAAACTTCTGGCGAGCAATCAAAAGGAGTGTCACAAAAGCCACTGCTGCGACTTTATACCCGTGCGGCATCGGTAAATATTCTAAACCCGAAAGTGGGCCTGTTTTTTGTCGCCTTGCTGCCCCAGTTTGTCGATCCAGCTCGAGGTGCTCCGGCCCTGCAGTTCCTGCTTCTTGGAATACTGCTTGCGTGCCTGGTGCCTGGCTTTCGTGACCGATACACTGTACGCGTTGGCAGCCGCAAAGGTGGGTGAGCGTTTGCGTAACCCGAAGTCGTCCTCCGCTTGGCGCCGATGGCTTGCAGGTATCACCTACCTGACCCTTGGCGTGCTGAGCGCACTTACGGATCGCCCGGAACGGGTTTTGAACGGGCCCTAACGACTGGCCCGATAGATGGTGGGTTGTATCAGGTCCGCGGGCAGTCAGTGTTCGTGGCGCTTTCGTACCAGAACCGACCATCGAGCGAGCCCCGCCATACCCACGCGGCGAGTAAGGGTTGTCGTGTGGTTTGCATGGCATGGATCGCACCAGGGAGATGGTGGATCAGATCGCCGGCCGATACCTCGAAAGAGGTTTCGTCGACCTGCCATTTTGCCTTGCCGCTCAGAATGAAATAAAACTCCTCGGCATCGTGGGCATGCCCTGGGTAGGAGATTTGCGGTCGTTGCAGTAACAGCCCGATCCGTAGTGAATCAGAAGTGACCGGTGGCTGTTCACTCGCCAGGACTGCGTAGGCATAACCCCCGGCGAAAAATTCAGGCACGCCGCGGCTGGCTTCTTGCCAGGGCGCGTTTTGGGCGGCAGTCACGATCGCGTGGGTGAAGCTTTCGTCCGCTTGGACGGTGGAAAGAGCTTGCGCAAGGCACCGGTCCGTTGTTGAACACGCTGTTAGCGCGACCTCATGTCCGCGGACCGGCACAGCCTGGATCTGGCTGGCCAACTCCTGAAATGCGCTTGACGAATCTCTGGCCGAAAGCTCGGCGAGCCCGGCCAGCAGATCGGTAAGATCCCCAGAGCTTGACTGGTTATTCATGCATAGATTGGCGTTTTGGGGTAACGTTCAAAAGAGGTCTTCTGAAAATGGAGTCAATAGGTTACTCTAAAGAACGGATTTAACTCAATAGAGATTTTTGGGTGGCGATGAAGTGATTAGCACAAGCCACGCGGGAGATCGCGCGGTCGGAAACGATATGATTGAGCCTCACGGCGGTTGACCGAGGAGAAGGGACGTGGCTGATTTGCTGCTGCAGATGAAGGATCTTGTAATAGAGGCTGATATTGATGGCAAATGGAAGAGTATTGTTAACGGCCTCAGTCTGGATCTTCATAAAGGCGAAATTGTCGGCTTAATTGGTGAATCGGGAGCCGGCAAGTCTACCTTGGGTCTTGCCGCCATGGGCTATACCAAACCGGGCTGCCGAATTACCTCAGGATCAATTCGGCTAAATCAGGAAGAACTTGTTGGTGCATCTCATTTCCGGCTGCGCGAGATTCGCGGGAACCATGTGTCTTACGTTGCTCAGAGTGCAGCCGCTGCGTTCAATCCAGCGCACCGATTGATCGATCAGTTTGCCGAGTCCCCAGTGCAACACGGCAAGATGCGGCCAGATGAAGCTGCCAAGCGCGGTAGGGAACTGTATCGCCAACTCGACCTGCCAGACCCCGACCAAATTGGTGACCGTTTTCCTCACCAGGTATCCGGTGGTCAATTACAGCGAGCGATGACCGCAATGGCTATGGGGTGTGATCCACAGCTTATTGTTTTTGACGAGCCAACGACGGCGCTGGATGTCACTACCCAGATCGAGGTTCTCTCGGCCATCAAGGAGGCGGTGCGAGCCCGGGGCGTAGCGGCGATCTATATTACCCACGATCTTGCAGTTGTCGCGCAGTTGGCAGATCGGATCATGGTGCTGCGTTACGGTGATCTCATTGAGGAGGGTAACGCAAGGGAACTGTTGCGCGATCCCAAACAGGAATATACCAAGCGCTTGTTGGAGGTACGCTCTCTGCGTGAACACAAAGAAGGAGAAACTGGCCAGGATCGGATACTAGAAGTGACCTCAGTCACAGCCCGTTATCCCCAGGCAGCCGAAGAGGTATTGAAAGATATCTCGATCGAAGTGCCTCGGGGAAAGACTGTCGCGGTGGTGGGTGAGTCCGGGAGCGGCAAGAGTACGCTGGCACGGGTTATCACTGGCCTGTTGCCGCCAGGCCAGGGCTCCGTGGCTTTCCAGGGTAATCGGTTGCCGCCAGTGCTGCGGACTCGTTCCAAGGATCAGCTACGGGCGATTCAGATGATCTATCAGATGCCTGACGTTGCATTGAACCCGCGACAGAAGATTTCTGAGGTCATTGGCCGACCTCTGGAGTTCTACCTTGGCCTTGAGGGGGAAGAAAAACACGCGCGGATTGCTCAACTGTTGCTGCAGATCGAATTACCGCTCGACTATGTCGATCGGTATCCAGGACAATTATCGGGCGGAGAGAAGCAGCGAGTGTGTATCGCACGGGCATTGGCTGCAAACCCGGACTTAATCATCTGCGACGAGGTCACTTCGGCCCTTGATCAGCTGGTCGCCGAAGGTATCCTGGAGCTCCTGCAAAACCTTCAAAATGAGCTTGGCGTCTCTTACCTGTTTATTACGCACGATTTGGCTACGGTCAGAGCGATTGCCGATCATATCGTGGTGATGTATCAAGGGCAGATTGTCGAACAGGGGCTTAAGGAGCAGATTCTGACTCCTCCACATGCGCCCTATACTGAATTGCTATTGTCCTCGGTGCCTGAAATGGACCCGGACTGGTTGGACGTTTTGGTTGAGCGCCGCCGCCGTGGGGAACTTCCGACCAGTGCGTCCCTGGCGTGATACCCGGCTTTATCTCGACAAAGCTGTACTCGTGGCGAGCTTGCCCGCGTTTTTAGCAGTCGAAGGCAATGGTGCCTGAGCCTAGGATTCTCCCGCCTCCAGTGCGGCGACCTGGCGTTTGACACGCTGCACCATGGCGTAGACGCCGACATGCCTGGTCGGGCTTAAGTGATCGAAAAGTCCCAGCCTTTCAAAACCCGCGTCCGCATCGAAATCGGCAATCTCCTGGGCTGTTTGGCCGTGAAACATTGCCAATAGGATTGCCACGACCCCTTTAACGGTAGATGTATCGCAGTCTCCCCGGAACGTATAGCGGCCTTGGGAATCCCGCACGGCCTGGATAAAAACCGTGCTCATGCACTCGGGAACAAGGTACGCCTCGACCCGGTTGGAGTCCGGAAAATCCGGCAGTTTTTCACCGAGCTCGGTAATGAAATGATAACGGGCGTCCCAATCATTCAGGAAATCAAATGTTTCGATAACCCGTTTGTAATCTATCGGGAAAGATTCCATTAAAGTAAGCAAGCAAGAAGAGTTCAGCGGCTAAAATGTGGGCCACAATTATATATCTTCAGCGTAATCGTTTGGCAGCTGAAATGTTTTAGATAAAGGCCGCAAAGAATGAATTTACAGTTATGACTACGGGCTACCATTGTGATCTCTGACTATCGTTTAGTTGCCAAGTCCTGGCAAACACCGTTTGTGGTGTTACTTGGCGGCTGTCTTATTTCACTGGTTGGTTTCGGCGCTCGTTCCAGTTACGGCCTGTACCTGGGGCCAATGACTTTGGACCTTAACTGGACCCGGGAGACTTTCGCGCTTGCCATGGCGCTACAGAATCTTTTTTGGGGGATTTGTCTTCCTCTCGCAGGTATCCTGGTAGATCGTTATGGGCCGTTGTGGGTTGTTATCGGCGGCACCCTGATCTATGCGCTTGGCACTTTCGGTATGACCTGGGTCGAATCCTCGGGGTCTTTGTATCTGGCGGGCGGAATTCTTGTTGGTACCGGCGTAGCCTTTACGTCTTTTTCACTTGTGACCGCTACCATGGTTCGGGTTGTCGGGGTGCAAAGGCGCTCGCTGGTCATGGGTTTGTGCACCGCTGCGGGATCTATAGGGCAGGTGCTTTATTCGCCGATTACACAGGGGATGATATCGAACCATGGCTGGTCGTCGGCCCTGGTTGTTACCGCTGTTTCGGTCTGCCTGATCATCCCACTTGCGTTTATGCTGCCCAACGATCCCCGTGTGCGTGATGAGAACGTGGTGCACACGGATTCAATCGGGGCGATGCGGGAGGCGTTTGCTCATCGGGGGTTCCTTTTACTCACCGCAGGGTTTTTTGTTTGCGGATTCCATGTGGCATTCATCACGGTTCATTTGCCCGTATACGTATCAGATCTCGGCCTGGGTTCGATGGTAGGCGCGATCGCTATATCCCTTATTGGAATATTCAATATTGTCGGCTCATTGCTGTCCGGGGCCTTTGGTCAGCGTTTCAGTAAGAAGTGTGGCCTGAGTGGCATTTATGCGGCTCGAGCAGTGACGCTGTTGGTATTTTTGGTTGCGCCCAAGTCCGAGCTTACGATTTATATTTTTGCCGCGACCATGGGGCTATTGTGGCTATCGACGGTTCCGCTGACAGCAGGGATTATCGCCCAGGTGTTTGGAATACGGTATATGGCGACTCTTTACGGATTTGTTTTTCTCAGCCATCAGATCGGCAGCTTTATCGGTGTTTGGATGGGTGGTTATATTTACGACCTGACCGGATCGTACGATCTCATGTGGCAAGCGGGCATCATATTGGGTCTTGGTGCGGCGTTGATTCACCTGCCGATAAACGAACAACCTGTCCCACGACTGCAGGCGGAATAAATTACGCTGGATAGGGGTATTAGGGCCTGGCATCAACTTGTTGGCAAGTTACATTCTAAGCTTTGGAAATGTCACTTAGTTGAAAAACGGCATCGGCTTAGTAATCTACAATGTTGCCAGCGGTTACAAATAGGATATGCCCGGGTATTGATTAGGCCAGCGTTTTGAAGCACATTAACGTCAGCCCAGTTTTGGAAAAACGATGATCGATTCAGCCCTGCGTGTTTTGAGAACAGATGTAGCCGGCATGCCAACTGAATGGGTCGGGTTTGAAGAGGCTGCTCGTCTACACTGCCTGGAACAGATTCTCTATCCAATGGGGTCAGTGCTGTGCACGGTGCATGGCGGTATCAATGCCCGCTCTGGCCAGCAAAGCACTCTTGCAGTGCATTCAATTATCTGCACTGCCGGACGCTCGCAGGCTCACTTGAGACGCCTTCCGTCCTATACGCCACCTTTAAATAACATCACACTCTTTCGTCGTGATGCCAATCTGTGCCTGTACTGCGGGGGACATTTTCGCAGTTCTGACCTGTCGCGAGACCACGTCAAACCGGTGAGTCGCGGCGGCCGTGACAGCTGGCAGAATGTGGTAACAGCTTGTAAACGCTGCAATCATCATAAGGGCAATAACAGGCCCGAAGAGGTCGGTATGCAGTTGCTGGCCGTACCATTTGTGCCAACCCACGCCGAATACATCTACCTTTCCGGAAAACAGATCCTGGCCGACCAGATGGAATTTCTGTTGGCTCACTTTCCGCGCAACAGTCCATTACATGAACGGGTCGGTGGGGAAATCTGAATAACTAGACCCAAGCGCTTTCAGTCAGTGGCACCGAAGTGAGTAAGCGTGGCGCCTATTTTGCACCGGCAACCCCGGCAACCCCGGCCGTTTAACGCCTGGCTCGACCACTAATCGTGTGTCGCAATTTTTAAGAAAGTGAAGGATCGAGTGCTTTTGCTCAAAAACTGGCCGATGCGGATGGCCGGACTATCCCTTTGATCATTCGGATAAAGCTGGATCTGGTTAGCGTGCGAATTCATCTGGCCGATAGGCGCGCTTTAGGCAAACCCCCTTGTGACCTTCTAATAGCTATGATCCCCGAGTGATCCCTCTTCGGCTGTTTCGTTCGACAGCACGAATCCTTCCAGGATAATTTCCGCTCGCGCGGGCACTTGCAGATCATGGCTGAGACAGCGGGTAACTTCGGTAGGCTTTTCGCACAATAGCGCCGCAAAACTGCATTCAAAGAGCGTGTCAGGTATCGGAGTGATCGCGACTAAAATCGTGGCCGGATCGGCGCCACTCTCAATGGCAATCTTTAATCCCTGCAGGTAGCCGGCCGGACAGACAAGTTCCATCAGTCGTACGCGTCTCCCGTTTGCGTGCTTGAAATGGCTGAATTTTCGCCCACCGTACTTTAGGACAGCCGGTCAGGCAGGAACTTGACTCGGGTCAAGCAAAGCCAATCGCTTTTTCCCCTTTTTGGCCGAGCGGTGCCCGAACAAATCTTTATTGAACATTTCGTTTCAATTGATCGAGGTCAAGACACCATATTGAATAGAGTGTTCACTTAGGAACCCTGAAAACGGTGAGAAGCAGGCGTTACCGGAGTTCTCGGCAATTGGCATGTTTCTTGCATCCCAACTGAAGAACGCGACGGTGCAGTCGCGTCAGTTACTTACCACACAAAGGATAAATATCATGAGCGCTCCGACTGCCGCCGCGGCATTGCGGCCGCACCCCGAGACGGCAACCCTCCCTGAATACCAGAACATTCTGTTGGCGCTGGACGCTTCCGATCACGCCAATCGTGCCACTGTCGAGGCGGCTGGAATCGCAGCTTTGTCGAACGCCCGGGTGACCGGAACTCACGCCTACGCCGCGATGCTGCATGACCGGCGTTTCCGGCAGATGGAAGGAGGGCTGCCCGAGCAGTTCCGTGTGGAGCAGGAGCTGGAACGGCAACGGGATGTTCACGATGACCTCATTAGCCGGGGTTTGGCCATCATCACCGACTCGTATCTCGACCACGCGGCACAGGTTTGTGGAGAGGCCCAGGTGGAGTTTCATCGCGAGGCGCTGGAAGGTAAGAACTACCGAGCTCTCACAGCGGCCACCAACAGCGGTAACCATGACCTATTAGTAATAGGGGCGCGTGGCCTTGGAGCAGTTCCCGGGGAGCGCCTGGGTACTGTTTGCTCCCGGGTAGTCCGCAGGGCGCAGATCGACACCCTGGTGGTCAAGAACCCGGAGGCGAGTTTGGCAACCGGCCCGATCGTGGTGGCGGTAGATGGTTCCAGCCGGGCTTGGGGCGGATTGCTGACTGCGCTCAACCTGGCTCGCTATTGGCACTGCCCGTTGCATGTGGTCGCGGCATTCGATCCTTATTACCACTACGTTGCGTTTAATCGCATTGCCGGGGTGTTGTCGGAGCGGGCCAGCAAGATATTCCGGTTCCAGGAGCAGGAAAAGTTACATGAGGAGATCATTGATTCTGGCCTGGCCAAGATTTACCAGGGCCATCTCAATGTGGCCGAGACTATCGTGGCGGGGCACGGTATCGAAGTGACCGTACAACTGCTGGATGGCAAACCGCATGATGCCATCGCCCGGTATCTTCAAACTGTTAAACCCTCACTGCTGATCATGGGAAAGCTCGGCGTACATGCGGACCCGGGTCTGGATATCGGTGGCAACACGGAACATCTGTTGCGCGATGCGGACTGTGCTGTGTTGGTTAGCCAACGTGAATACCAGCCGCCGGTAGAAGCGGTGGCGGAGGTAACCACATCCTGGACCGTTGAGGCGGAACAAAGTATTTCCCGGGTTCCGGATTTCGCCCAGGCTATGGCCCGGACCGCGATTTTGCGCGAGGCGAGTCAGCGTGGTCATACCGTAATTACGGCCGGGATGGTGGAGGAGATCACCGCCACACTGTGTCCGGCCCATGCCACCCGGGCGATGCGCGATATCGTTGAGGCCGACGCGCGGGGTGAATTACAGCAGCCCGCAGCGGTGGGTCCGATGCCCTGGTCGTCGCAGGCCGAGGCACAACTGAATGAGATTAGTGACCCTGGAGAGCAGGACAATATCCGCGCACGCTCACAGAAGTATGCCCGCCGTCGGGGTGCCGAACGGGTATTGCCGGAGCACGTCGCGCATTTTATCGGAGGGGCCGGGGAGCCGGGTCAGCCCAAGTGTCCCTTCGGCCATGACAGGGTCGACCGATCGGCAGCCGTCGGCGCGGCTCAGATGGACTGGAGTGAGGATGCCCAACAACGGCTGAAAAAGGTCCCGGCTGGCTTTATGCGGGATCTGACGCGTCATCGTATTGAGGCTTTCGCTGCACGTGAGGGTCAAACCGAGATCACCGAGGAGGTGATCGAAGGAAAGTATGCGCAGTGGGCGGCCGGGTCAGAGGCGCTGGCTCCCACCTTGCCGTGGCAGGCACAAGCACAAGCTACGGTAGCAAAGATTCCAGATTTTGTGCGGGGAATGGTCATCCGAGAGATGGAGCGTTGTGCCCATGATCTGGGGCTTGCCGAAGTGACCCCTGAGGTGCTGCGTCATGCCCGCGTTACCTGGGCCGGCAACGGTAGTTTTCACAGCGAACACCATCCGAGTCAGTACCAACCTGTTGACCACTCTGGTACGCCGAGTTAAGCCCGGTCGGGGGGACAGTGTGAACGAACTGCGGCTACTGGCTTTCAATCTGACCCGCCGATGTAATCTTGCCTGCCCCCACTGCTATCTGGATGCAGATTCGCTGCAGCAATCAGATCCGGATGAACTGGATACCGAGGCGGTGTGCCAAGTGCTCGATCAGGTTGGCGCAATGGGTCATTCGACCATGGTTGTGTTGACCGGTGGCGAACCGTTGGTGCGGGCGGATCTGGAGACGATATGCCGGCACGGCGTCGCCAGTGGCTTGGTCATGGTGGTGGGCACTAATGGCGTCATGCTGACCCGCAGGCGGGCAGCGGCGCTCCAAGCAGCAGGTGTCACCGGAATAGGTATCAGCCTAGATTCACTGGATCCGGAACGGCACGACCGTTTCCGGGGTCTACCGGGCGCCTGGCGCAGGACCATGGCTGCGATTAAGCATTGCCGGGAACGCGAACTCGATTTTCAGTTGCACTTCACAGTAACGCCTGACACTGTTGACGAGGTGCCGGGTATGGCCGGGTTTGCGGCACGAAGCGGTGCCCGGGTGCTTAACGTGTTCTTCGTTATCTGTACGGGCCGAGGTACGGCATCGAGTCGCCTGAGTTGGGCCCGACACGAACAGGTACTACAACAACTGGTGGAATTGCAGCGGCAGTATCCGGAATTTATCGTCCGACCGCGTTGCGCCCCACAGTTCAAACGAGTCGCCTTGTCCCAGTCCGCGCCTTCTGCGACGAATCTGATCAGTGGGTCGGAAGGTGACGGTTGCATAGCGGGCACCCATTACTGCCGGGTGACCAGCCATGGAGAACTGACGGCTTGCCCGTACATTCCGGATGTGCTGGGTAGCGTGCGCGACAGCGATCTCGCTAATCTGTGGCAGCAGTCGCCAACACTTCAACAACTGCGCCAGGGGGACTTCTCGGGAAAGTGCGGTGTTTGTGAATACCGCTTGCTCTGCGGTGGCTGCCGGGCCGGGGCGTTGGCACAAGGTAACGGGCTCATGGGTGAGGACCCCGCTTGTGGTTATCAACCGGTTGAGGAAGGCGCTATTGCACCATTGCCACGGGACGCCGGCGGGGCTGTACGCTGGACGGTGGCGGCCGAACAGCGCCTTGCCCGGATTCCCGCACCATTGCGCAAGATGATTCGTCGTCGTGCCGAAGTCTTTGCCCAGGAGCAGGGACACAACTGTGTGACCCCTAATCATCTGAAAACCCTGGCAGCCCGGCGTTTTGGTCCGGCAGGGCCGCCACGGGAGTGGCGGTAAGCGCTGTGGGTGAAATGCAGGACGTACTTGTTATCGGGGGTGGAATCTCCGGTCTGGCGACAGCCTGGCATTTGCAGGGTCACGGGCTGGAGGTGACGTTGTGGGAAAGAGGACCCTGCGCTGGAGGCAAGATCCGGTCGGTACGTCGACACGGCTGGCTTACCGAAGCAGGCGCGACGTGGCTGATGGACCCTGCTGGAGATCCAACTCAAGTTGTCGAATCGTTGGGGCTCGGCCCGCTACTGTTACAGAAACAACCGGATGCGGCGCGATACTTGCTGCGAGATGGGGTGTTGCGGCGCGTACCGGTGTCGGTTGCCCGAGCCCTGGGGTCGGGGCTTTTCAGCACCACGGGACGGATTCGTATGGTGCTTGAGCCGTTTATGCCGCGGCGAGACCAGCCGGGCGAAACCGTAGCTGACTTCGTGCGTCGACGATTCGGTGGGGAAGTCCTGCGCTATGGAATCGAGCCTTATGTTGCCGCGTCGTTGGCATCAGACCCGGAGCGGGCCGAGGCTCGTACAACCCTGCCGCGACTAACCGGGTTGGAAACACGTTACGGCAGTATTGCTGCCGGGATCGTTTGTCAACGCCTGGCACGGCGCGGTCGAAGATCGCTTGGCACGGCGGTGAGTTTTCAGGGTGGAATGCAAAGTCTGGCCGAGTCTCTCGCAGCGACGGTTCGACCGCAACTGGGCCGTAGCGCTACAGTGATCAGTCGCAGCACTGAGGGTTGGCAGGCACAGGCGGCGGACGGCACCGTAGTGCAGGCCCGGCATTTGGTTTTGACCGCACCGGCACCAGCTGCAGCCCGACTTCTGGCGAGCGTTGACCCGGAGCTTGCCGGATTATTGGCGGGAATCCGCTATGCGCCAGTGATGGTGGCACATCTGGGGTACGAGCGCGGTGACGTGGAACATGCGTTGGACGGAACAGGTTTCCTGGTGCCCGGCTGTGAAGGTCGATCAATCAATGGTTGCCTTTGGCCAGCCGGCGTGTTGCCAGGGCGGGCGCCGAGTGGCCATGTGCTCCTTAGCTGTTACCTCGGCGGAGCACGCCAACCGCATGCGCTGGCCGATGGCGATACAACAGTCATCGATAAGGTCGCGACAGATCTATCTTCCCTTCTGGGATTACGCGCCGACCCAACGATGACCAGGATCGATCGTCATCCCCAGGGCCTGCCATTGTATTTCGGTACGTATTCGCAGCGTCTTGATGCAATTCATCAGCGGCTGCGGGGCGCTCCGGGCTTGCACCTGTGTGGCGCCTACAGCGGTGGCGTGTCGGTGCGTGACCGGTTGGCTCAGGGTGCGGTTTTGGCAGAACGGATCGCCGATGAAGCGCATAATGCCGCCGCGCGCTACCGGCCCGTGCGGGGCGGTAATGCCAGCCAGGAAGATAAACATTTTGTTGCCCAGGTACCTGGGCCAGTGTTGTCGTAATGCCTGGCTTGGCGCGCCAACTTCGATCGGGACTGGGGCACTGGCTCCGGTTGGTGTTGTGAGAACGGAGCCGACCGTACAGAATCCGCGTAATCGAGCTCTGATCGAGTCGGCGGTCTTGTTGCTGGTTATTGCATCGACGGTCATCCTGATTGGGGTCGGCCAGTACTTCCTGGACCTTAAAGGATTCCGGGAAGACCAGCGCCAGCAAGAGCGCCTGGTGGTGGATCAGGCTCGCTTGGTCATTCAAGGGGCACTCGCCAGCGCCGTCTCTGACATACGGGTATTAGCCCAGATTGTGGAACGGGTCGGCGTTCCCGCGTCTCTTGGGGATGCACGGGCCGGG
>Ga0207990_1001084_pt1 | contig 14543 bp, 15 predicted proteins | sample ETNtaG_8_FD_185780 | JGI IMG/M metagenome (GOLD analysis project Ga0207990, IMG submission 185780) | Marine microbial and viral communities from oxygen minimum zone, Eastern Pacific Ocean - ETNP201406SV75 (SPAdes) (version 2) | ecosystem: Environmental > Aquatic > Marine > Oceanic ...
CGTTGTGACGGCTGTGGACATTGTGTTGATATCTGTCCATCAGATATTATGCATATCGACAAAACTGTTAGACGTGCTGTTAATATCGAGCCCAACATGTGCTGGGAATGTTACTCCTGTGTAAAAGCCTGTCCACAAAACGCAATTGACGTTCGTGGCTATGCCGACTTTGCTCCCTTAGGACATAGCGTACGCGTACTTCGTGAGGAAGAAAAAGGAACAATCTCATGGAAAATTAAGTTTCGTGATGGTCGGGAGAAAAACTTCCTTTCACCAATTACAACCCAACCTTGGGGTGAAAAAATTCCAAAACTCGGCGAGCTTGAGGTTCCTGATGAGGAAGCACTTAAGTCACAGTTACTTTGCTATGAACCTGACGCACTCAACATTAATACTGGACTACCAGTAATGAAAAAAGAACAACTAAAAGAAGGGGTATATTACTAATGAATAAAGTTAAAACAGTCTGGGAAGACTGCGATATTCTAGTTGTTGGTGGCGGTATGGCTGGAACAGGTGCGGCATATGAGGCTAGGTACTGGGGACGCGATATGAAGATTATTTGTGCTGAAAAAGCCAATATTGATCGTAGTGGTGCAGTGGCTCAAGGTCTTTACGCGATAAACTGCTATATGGGAATGCAGTGGGATGAGAATCAGCCAGAAGACCATGTACGCTATGCTCGTAACGACTTAATGGGGTTGGTTCGTGAAGATCTTGCTTTTGATATGGCTCGTCATGTAGATTCTGCAGTACACAAGTTTGAAGAATGGGGCTTGCCCATTATGCGCAACAAAGAAACTGGTCGTTACCAGCGCGAGGGTAAGTGGCAGATAATGATTCACGGAGAAAGCTATAAACCAATTGTTGCTGAAGCAGCACGAAACTCAGCTGACAAAATTTACAACAGAATTATGGTGACTCACCTACTAATGGATGAAAGCAAAGAGAATCGAGTGGGTGGCGCAGTAGGATTTAACTGTCGCACTGGTGACTTTCATGTATTTCGTGCCAAAGCCGTTATTGTGGGTGCTGGCGGCGCTTCTCATATCTTTAAACCTCGCTCTGTGGGTGAGGGCATGGGAAGAACCTGGTATGCGCCATGGAGTAGTGGTTCTGCTTATGCATTGCCTATTGAAGTTGGTGCGAAAATGACTCAAATGGAAAATCGTATTGTTCTAACAAGATTCAAGGATGGTTACGGTCCAGTTGGCGCTTACTTCCTTCATCTTAAGACTTACACGCAAAATACCTATGGAGAGGAGTACGAGTCGAAATGGTATGAACATACTAAAGCAATGGTTGGAGAGTATATAGATCACACACCAACTCCAACATGTTTGCGTAATCACGCCTTCATAGAAGAAGTCAAGGCTGGCAGAGGGCCAATTCATATGGTTACCATGGAAGCATTCCAAGACCCTCATCTTGAAGAAGTCGGATGGGAAAACTTTCTTGGCATGACGGTTGGGCAGGCAGTTGTCTGGGCATCTCAAGATGTTGATCCCAAATACATGAATCCTGAATTGACTACATCTGAGCCTTATGTTATGGGCTCTCACGCGACTTGTTCGGGAGCCTGGGTGAGCGGCCCAGAAGATATTTCGCCACCTGAGTATTATTGGGGGTATAACCGAATGCTCACAGTTGATGGACTTTTTGGTGCAGGAGACACGGTTGGAGGAACTGCCCATAAATTCTCTTCTGGTTCCTTCACCGAAGGTCGAATTGCTGCAAAAGCCGCAGTCAAATATATTCTAGATCTTGGTGATGAAAAAATCGTGGTCAATAATAAGCAGTGTGAAGACCTTAAAGAGGTTATATATAAACCTTTGGAAAACTACACTGTTGGCCGCAATGAAATTACTGCAGGAACAGTTTCACCAAGTTACCTCTTGCCTATTCAAGGCCTTCAGCGACTTGAAAAGATTATGGACGAGTATGTTGGCGGTATCAGCGTTAACTATATGACTAACGAAAATTTGCTTAAACGCGGAATAGAGTTGCTGGGCACCCTCCAAGAAGACCTCGAACATATCGGAGCTGAAGACTTGCACCAGCTTATGCGAGCATGGGAGTTAAAGCACCGAACACTAACCTCAGAGTGTGTTGCACAACACACACTATTTCGCGAGGAAACGCGATGGCCTGGTTACTACTATAGAGGCGACCATATGAAATTGGATGATGATAATTGGCACTGCCTAACATTATCACGTCGTGACCCTGAAACTGGTGAATGGACTATGGAAAAGGCGCCACTTTATCACATCGTTGATGATAAAGAAGATAATCAATAAAGATATAGGAATATCACCTATTAAAGGATAATAAGGCAATAAAATTACCACTTTATTTACTTCAGGAAATTTATTTTGGTGAGTAGTATTTAATGAACCTTCTCGAGAAGACAGACGAAGAAATATTAGAGATTGCTAATCCCTTATGGGATGATCTTGTTGAATCCTCTAACAATAAAGACTACCTAGGCTTTGTTAAACATTTTTCAAAAGCTATGCTCTTAGCGGCAAGCGAAGTAGAAATAGGTAAACAGTGGGCAAACAATGAAATGTTAACGAGCTTATCGAGGGAAAGAGTGTTTTTTGGCTGCTTGAGAAGAAACAACCACATAACAGTTCTTTTCAAACAGAAGAGTGACGAAGTTCCAGGAGAGTTCTTAGGCCGGCTAGTAATAGGCATTGAAGATGATGAGGTTAAAATCTTCGGCGCAACAATTTTCTAACAATTCATTGAGTTAACATTAATCTGGCTAATTGAATCAAGTTAATTCATTTTTCCAGAACCAATATTTTTCAAAAAATCCTATGAAAGAAACAATCGCCATAAATAAATATGTTGAATTAACGTATAAAATTCTAGATCAATCTAATGGCGAGATTATTGAACAGGTGGATGAGCCACTAGGCTATGTCCATGGAGATAATTCTCTATTATTTAATGAAGTAACAAGGGCGTTAGAAGGCAAGTCTGTTGGTGATCAAGTTAAAACCTCACTTGATTGCACTCAGGCATTTGGCCCAAGACTTGAGGAGTTAACCTTTACCGATGATATCGACAACGTACCGATAGAGTTTAGATCGATTGGCACTAGTGTAGCCATGGAAAATGACAAGGGCAAAACAAAAGATTTTATTGTTACTAAAATTGAAAATAACAAATTAACGGTTGATGGCAACCACCCGCTTGCAGGCAAAGATATTGTCTTTTTGGTGGAAGTATTATCAATCCGAGATGCAACCAAAGAAGAAATCATTGCAGGTGGACCAGTTAGCCAGGGTTAAATCCTTCCATACAGGATAATGAAAGAGATTATTAATCAAAAATATGTGTCTCTATACCCCATTCTTTTTGACTATTAATAGTAAGCATTAAGCATTTCGCTCCATCATAATTTCGAATCCCGCCAGCAGCACCTGGATTAATGACCCAAGGTGTTTTTGTCTTGTCTATTACCTGTCTATGGGTATGGCCATAAATGATAACTTTGGCGTCAGGATATGATTTCCTAAGAGATTCATGAGATGGCTCATAGTGGCCATGCCTATGCCCATGCTCAATAACAATCTTACCGCCAGGCAGGTTCAACACTTCTACATCATCAAGGTGTGTTATATGGTAATCATTATTACCTCTCACCGCGAGGACCTCTTGTTTTGGATTGAGTTTCTGCAAGACTTCTATATCAACTATATCGCCGGCATGTAGTGCGATATCGCAGTCATTAATGAGTTCAACGATTTGTGGATGTACCGTACCGTGAGTATCTGAAAGAATGCCTATCTTTAACACACTTACTGCAAGGATTTGAGTCTTAAACGTAATGCATTAAGCTTAATAAACCCCTCTGCATCTTTTTGGTTGTAGGCGCCTTGGTCGTCCTCGAAAGTGGCTATTTTTTCACTGAACAAACTGTCTTCTGATTGACGACCGACAACTGAAACAGTGCCTTTATAGAGTTTAACTTTAACCACACCATTCACATTTTCTTGGGAAGCATCAATTGCCGCCTGCATCATCTCACGCTCTGGCGCAAACCAGAAACCGTTATATATAAGTTTTGCATATTTAGGCATGAGTTCGTCTTTTAGGTGCGCAGCCTCGCGGTCCAATGTGAGCGACTCGATAGCACGATGGGCCTTTAACATAACAGTCCCCGCTGGCGTTTCATAACAACCACGAGATTTCATTCCAACAAAACGATTTTCAACAAGATCTAATCGACCAATACCATTAGCGCCAGCCCTGATATTTAAATCTTCCATGGCCTCTGCAGGCGTTTTGGCTTTTCCGTTAATGGCAACTATGTCACCTTTTTCATAAGTAATTTCGACATATTCAGCTTGATCTGGAGCTTCCTCAGGCGATACAGTCCAACGCCACATATCATCTTCAGGTTCTTTCCAAGGGTCCTCTAAAATATCACCCTCGTATGAAATATGCAAAAGGTTTGCATCCATCGAGTAAGGTGATTTTTTAGATTGTTTCTGATAATCAATTTCGATACCATGATCTTCTGCATATTGCATCAAACTTTCTCGAGAAGACAAATCCCACTCACGCCATGGCGCTATCACCTTGATATCAGCATTAATTGCGTAAGCATTAAGTTCAAATCTAACTTGGTCGTTTCCTTTACCAGTAGCGCCATGAGAAATGGCGTCGGCACCAACTTGTTTTGCTATCTCAACTAAACGTTTTGAGATAAGTGGTCGCGCAATAGAGGTTCCCAAAAGATACTCGCCCTCATAAACTGCGTTGGCTCGAAACATTGGAAAAACAAAGTCGCGCGCAAACTCTTCACGTAAATCCTCGATATAAATTTCTTTGATGCCCATGGCCATGGCCTTAGCTCGAGCCGGCTCAACTTCTTCACCTTGACCAATATCCGCAGTAAATGTTACAACTTCACAACCGTAAGTCTCTTGCAACCATTTTGCAATAATGCTAGTATCTAAACCACCCGAATAGGCTAAAACGACTTTCTTCATTCTTTATTTGTGTAATTAAATATTTTCTCGTACAGCACACTTCCATCTAAAGTAAGCACCTGTACTTTCCACTCGCCTATCCATGTATACCACAAGTTTTTGGATGACCATACACGCCATCTTGGACCATTAATATTAAAACTAACATCAGCCATGACTTTGTCTTTATAAATCCAGCGATGAGTAATGCGCTCACCACTCAAGTTGCGAATATTTGTAAAGAAGTAGATTTTACCCAAAGAGTTGTCCGCTTCCTCAACAATATTAATTGGCACTCTATCTTCAATATCCAGAGCAAATACAGCATTAGATATGTTTTCATGTGGCCATTCATCAGATAGAGCATTTAGAGAAAGCAACAAACCCAAAAGTATTACTATTTTTTTCATTTAATTCACCCAGGTAATTAGATGTTCAATTAATTGTTCCTCCGCAACTTCATTATCCCTAAAAGTACGCCCTCGAACTGATATTCCTGCTAAGTGGACGCTATCTTTATCGCCACTGACTAAAGGGTGCCACTCCGGCAATTCTTTATTTTCGTATATTAACCGATAAGCGCAAGTGCTAGGAAGCCAATGAAACCTTTCTGCCCAGTCAGGTTTAACAACTAGGCAATTAACTGCAAGGGATTGACGTTTCTCATAATGCTTACAAGAACAGCTTTCCTCGTCCAGATAACAACAAGCAACATCGGTAAAATAGATATCACCAGAATCTTCGTTTTCTAGTTTATGCAAACAACAACGCCCGCAACGATCGCAGAGCGACTCCCATTCATCGGGACTCATTTGATCTAAAGATTTAGCTTGCCAGAAAGGTCTTTTAGCATTCACTGTCGGACTAAAAATTGTAATTCCACATCCCTTAGATGGGATTATAAACCTATTGATGAAAATAATCTTTCAATTCCTATTGCAACACCGGAACAAAATGGCAGGCCTTCCTTTAGTTCAAGCAAGAATTGCTCATCTATTGATGAAATTGATTTTGAGAGCTGCTTTCTTTTAGCCAACTCATTACTAAATCGATGTCTATAATCCTTAGCAGACTGCAACTCTTGATAACCGTTAGCTATCTCAACACCATTTAGATAAAGTTCAAAGCGTTTAGCAACTTGGCTATCAATCTGTGCGAGTGCGGACTGTTGTTTTGGATAATCATAGACAAAACAGGCTGAATAATTTTTTATTTGAGGCTCGATCAAATGAATAAAGAGAAGCATTTGTAGATCTTCTATCCAGTCAAACTCTGTACTCAAGCCATGTGATTTAGCTATAGATTTAAGAGAATCAAAGTCCGCCTGAAGAATATCAATCCCAGCATACTTTATAAATGCTTCGTTATAAGAAATTCTTCTTATATTATGGCGCCATCCAAGTTTAACTAATAGTTCAGTTATCTCATCAATTAATTTATGAATATCAAAATCGAGTCGATAATACTCCAGCATCGTAAATTCATTAAAGTTTTGATTCCCCTGCTCGTTGTCACGATACACCGAGCAAATTTGATAGATGTCACCACTGCCACGAGCCAATAGCTTTTTCATCTCAATTTCTGGAGAGGTATGCAAGTAAAGAGATTTTAGCTCTCCAATCTCTCTATTTACAGTTGCGCAGATGCTGTCAATATAAACGTCACTGACAGGATTGGATAAGAGTGCAGCCGTTTTAACTTCGGTGACTCCTCGACTATAAAAAAAATCGCGTATTTGGTGCAAAAAATTTTGATACTGCAATAATTGAGCCTTAAATTCAGACATTACTGTAAAGACTGCTCTAGGCGCGGCCCGAATACTCGTTAGTGCGTGTATCGACCTTAACCTTTTCTCCAATACTAATAAATAAAGGGACCTGGACAACAACACCTGTATTCATAGTTGCAGGTTTTCCTCCGGTACCAGCAGTATCACCCTTAAGGCCTGGGTCTGTATCAACCACCTCCAAAATAACATGATTTGGAGGTGTAACTGAAATCGGGTTATTGTTCCACAATATTACAATACAGTTATCCTGTTCAACTAAATAATTGGTCGCAGTACCCATTGCTGCCTGCCCCAATTCATACTGGTCAAAAGAAGAGGGGTCCATAAAGTACCAACTCGAACCATCACTGTATAAATACTGCATCTCTAATTCCATCACATCTGCTCCTTCTAGAGACTCGCCAGATTTAAATGTTTTTTCCAGTGTCTTGCCAGTAATCAAATCTTTAAACTTTACTCGATTGAATGCCTGTCCTTTGCCGGGTTTAACAAATTCATTGTTTATTATTGAACAAGGTTTGCCGCCTAGCATCAACTTTAAGCCATTCTTAAACTGACTTGTATTATATTTCGCCATGAAAATTTCCTAGCTATTTAATGTAAGTAAACTAAATTTTATAATGTGATTGATTCCATCATTAAAACAAAGGTGTTAATCTAAAAATGATAAAATGCTTTCCCAAATATTTTAACCTTTATTCTTACCGATTTATATGCACATACACGAATACCAAGCAAAAGAATTGTTCAAAAAAAATAGCATTCAAGTGCCGGAGCATATTGTTATTTCTAAAAGCACTGAAGCCAAATCTTGCTGTGAAAAACTTGGCGGCAATTTATGGGTAGTTAAAGCTCAAGTGCATGCCGGTGGTCGTGGCAAAGGTGGCGGTGTAATCGTATGCGATAGCATCGAAAAAGTATTTCAAGCAAGTGAAAAGTTGTTGGGCAGCAAGCTGATAACACCTCAAACAGACGAAAATGGCTTAGCTATCAATCAAGTGATAATTGAATCAGGTCAAGATATATATAAGGAACTCTATTTAGGATTGTTAGTTGACCGTTCAACCTCAAGCATAACAGTACTAGCATCGACAGAAGGCGGGATGGATATCGAACAAGTTGCCTCTGAAACGCCAGAAAAAATAATTAAACATGCGATCGATCCACTAGGCAAACTCTCGGACAATGAATGTATTGATATTGCAAAAAAACTTAAATTAGATGCAGTTCTTTATGAGCAATTCACAGAGGCGTTGTTGGGTTTGTATTCTATCTTTACCGATAAAGATGCTAACTTAATCGAGATTAATCCATTAATAATAACAAGCCAAAACACAGTTGTTGCACTTGATGGAAAAATAGACTTTGACGATAACGCTCTATACCGTAACGAAGATATTCTTGAGCTAAGAGATATTACTCAGGAAGATGAAAAAGAAATGATGGCCAGTGAATACCAACTAAATTACATTTCTCTAGATGGGTCAGTAGGATGTATGGTAAATGGTGCTGGTTTGGCTATGGCAACGATGGACCTAATTGAATATCATGGCGGTTCGCCAGCGAATTTTTTGGATGTAGGCGGCGGAACGACAGCTGAACGTGTCGCCAAAGCTTTTGAAATTATTCAAAGCAGTTCTAACGTAAAAGCCATCTTGGTTAATATATTTGGTGGCATCGTTCGCTGTGACCTGATTGCCGCCGGCATTCTCAAGGCGATTGATAAAGTAGGCTTAACATTGCCAATTGTAGTTAGACTTGAGGGTACCAATGCCATTGAAGGTCTGGAAATTTTGAACAATAGTGACTGTAATATTTTGACTGAATCTGATTTAACTGAAGCAGCTAAAAAGGTAGTGGAGATGGCGAAATGAGCGTACTAATTAACGAGCAAACTAAAGTTATTTGTCAAGGATTTACAGGTAAACAAGGTACATTTCACTCTGAACAGTCAATTGCCTATGGAACACAACTTGTTGGTGGCGTCACTCCCGGAAAAGGAGGGCAGATACACTTGGACCGACCGGTCTTTGATAGCGTTAAAGAAGCCATGAAAGATGCTGGAGCAAATGCTTCCATGATTTATGTGCCACCTCGATTCGCTTTCGCATCGATTGCCGAAGCAATTGAGGCAGAAATGCCAATCATTGCCTGCATAACAGAAGGCATACCAGTTCAAGATATGATAAAAATTAAGGCAATGCTTAAAGACAGCAATTCAAGGCTTATCGGACCCAACTGTCCAGGAGTTATCACACCAGACGAATGCAAACTTGGAATTATGCCTGGAAATATTCATAAAAGTGGCACCGTTGGTATTGTTTCTCGCTCTGGCACATTGACATATGAAGCAGTTCATCAAACCACTATCACAGGACTAGGTCAAAGCACCTGTATTGGTATAGGCGGAGATCCCGTTCAAGGCATGAATTTTATTGACTGTTTGGCATTGTTTGAAGAAGACGAAGATACTCATGCAATTGTCATGGTAGGTGAAATTGGAGGAAGCGCAGAAGAAGAAGCGGCGGAATATATTTCATCAAATGTTACCAAACCTGTCGTTTCATATATAGCTGGCCTTACAGCTCCTAAAGGAAAAAGAATGGGGCACGCTGGTGCTGTAATCAGTGGTGGTTCAGGTGACGCTATAAGCAAAATTAAATCTTTAGAAAATGCTGGCGTAAGTGTTGCACCAACACCTGCTGTGATGGGTCAAACTCTACTTGAAATTCTATAAATATAATAGAATTCTGCGTCAACTATATTAGGCAAAGCTTTACTTTATAATTTAACTCAAAGTTATATGTAAATACTGTACCTTTATAGTTTAACAACAGTCCATGAAGATAATAAAGAATAGTAGATTTGCGGTTGCATCACTTTTCAGCATTAACGGTGCTGTTTTTGGTATTTGGGCTTCGCGCATTCCAGCTATCTCAAGCAGTCACGATTTATCTCCAGCTTCCCTAGGTGTTTTACTTTTTTTAGCAGCGGCAGGCGCTATTACTGCATTCTCGATGTTTGGTAGAGCTGCTGACAATTATGGAGCATCAGTAATTACCAAGCGCGCTAGTTTATTTAATTCTGTAATTCTTGTTCTAATTGCTTTTGCACCCTCTTTCTGGCTTCTTGCAGTGGCGCTAATTTTCTTTGGGGTAATTCATGGTGGTATGGATGTTTCAATGAATGCCTGGGCTGCGGAAGTAGAGCGCACAAATGAGCGCCCTCTTATGTCATCCTTTCATGCGATGTGGAGTCTTGGCGCAGGAATTGGAGCAGGCTCAGGTTTTTTGTTAGCTACCTACAATGTTGGCGTGTTAATGCATTTTACAATTAGCTCAATTGTAATATTAGTTTTGACGTTAAGTATAGTTGCGATACCATATCAACCTGAACAGAAACCTCAACATCAAAACAAACCAATTTATATACTACCAAAAGGATCTTTACTAGTTGTAACTGTTATTGCATTCTGCGCTTCTCTGAGTGAAGGCGCTGTAGCAGATTGGAGCGCAATCTTTCTGGTAAGTGTTTCCAGTGTTGGCGATGGGAACGCCGCATTGGGTTATACAATGTTTTCTTTTTGCATGCTTGTTATGAGACTGGCTGGGGACAATATTGTATTAAAGTTTGGCCCTTCAAAGACTGCGCGTTATTCAGGATTAGTAGCAATGATTGGCGCTCTGATTTTAGCTATATTCGAAACATTCATGCCTATCCTGATTGGTTTCGGTTTGATCGGATTAGGTATTGCCGTAATCATACCCCTTGCTTTCTCTCGCGCAGCAAATGACAAGACTATGTCTCAAGGGGCGGCAATCGCTAGTGTTGCCACTCTTGGATATGGAGGGATGCTTATAGGCCCACTGCTTGTTGGTTTTATTGCAGAAGCTACATCAATCAAAACCAGTTTCTTGATCTTTCCAATATTGGCATTCCTAATTTTCATCCTCTCAAAACATCTCTCAATCAAGTCTCTATAGTTTTTTTTCTAGTAGCATCGCATCCCCATAGCTGAAAAAACGATATTCTTTATTTATGGCGTGCTGATAAATCCGAATCATTTTGTCATGTCCAATAAAGGCGCTTACTAGCATTAATAAAGATGATTTTGGTAGATGAAAATTAGTGATCATAGCGTCAACCAAACTAAACTCAAAGCCCGGATAAATAAAAATATCAGTTTCCCCTTTTTGGGCAGTAATATCTTTATGCAATGCAATTGACTCTAATGTGCGAACCGCAGTAGTGCCAACCGCCACCACACGCCCTCCACTTGCTTTGGTGTTTTTTATTTTTTCGATAGTATCTTGATTGACTTCAAAAAATTCACTATGCATCCGGTGATTCTCAATCGCTTCAGTTTTGACTGGCTGAAAGGTGCCAGCGCCTACATGGAGCGTTACGAAGTCGTGCTTGACTCCATAATTAGTAAGCTCCGATAATAAAATCTTATCAAAATGAAGGCCAGCAGTGGGAGCGGCAACGGCTCCGTCTTTTTTTGCATAAACGGTCTGATAACGATCAATATCTCGCTTTTCATCGCTTCTTTCGATGTAAGGTGGCAAAGGAACATGGCCAATTTTATCTAGCAAACCAAGAATTGAATTAGTCTCAAATACTAAATTGTATAACCCTGAGGATTTATTCGCCACCTGCGCTCGCTGACCATTTTCGAGCACAATGTAGCTTCCAATTTTAGGCGCCCTACTTGCCTTAATCATTGCTAAGACTTCACGCTTGTCAATTAGTCGTTCAACCAAAACTTCGACCTTGCCACCAGAATCTTTTTGAGCATAGAGTCTTGCTGGGATGACCTTTGTGTCGTTGAGAACTAACAAATCGTTGGGCTGAAGAAATTTTCCTAACTGTGAAAATGTTGTATCGACAAAACTTTCTCCGGCAACCAATAATTTCGAGCCTGTTCGCTTTTTGTGAGGATATTGGGCAATTAATGATTTAGGTAAATTAAAATCAAAATCACTTAACTTCATACTTGTCAAAATATTCCAATATCTGATAGGCGGCAGTTACAATTGCACGCGGGGTGATAGTTGCGCCAGTAAACTGATCAAAGTTACCTCCATCTCTCTTGACTCTCCATTTAGACTTTTCTGGATTAGCTAAAGAAAGACCTTTAAATCCTTTAATCCAATTGGACTTTCGTGCCTCAATTTTGTCACCCAAACCTGGCGTCTCTCTATGGTTAATTACACGAACACCTAACAATTTACCATCTATATCAATGCCTGTCAGTAGTCTAATATTGCCATTGTAGCCATTGGGGTAGGTATGCTCAATAAGGTGGGCAACAACTTCATCTCTTTGCTTTGCTGGAAAGATCGTAATTGTTTGTTTGATACCGTGCAGCTCTACATCCTTAAAATACTTATCATCAAGAATTGAATTGTCATAATTACTCGTTATCTCATTGAGTCTATTGATAAGGAGTTGCTGTTCATTGACTTCAATTTTATCCTTGGTTGTCTTCTCTACAAGGCTGACAAAAAACACACAAATCAAAGTGAATAAAAACATCAATAAACCTGATTTTATAATTGTCGAGTTAGTCATTTTCCAAACACTTTAGGTTGCGTATAAAAGTCAATCAAAGGAACGGTAATGTTCATCAATAGTACCGCAAAAGCAACTGCATCAGGGTATCCGCCAAAAACCCTAATGATGACAATCAATGTGCCAATAAAAAAGCCGTAGATGACTCTACCTCTTGGTGTAGTACTAGCAGAAACAGGATCAGTAGCAATAAAAAAAGCAGCCAACATTGTAGCTCCATTAGCTAGATGAAAATATGGTGAGGTAAATTGACTGGGGTCAATAAAGAATAGAGCCGCTGACATTAGGATTAGCCCCAAAAGTAGAGAGAAAGGTATTTGCCAAAAAATTATGCGCCGAAGAAGGAGATAGATGCCGCCCAATAAAAAGCCAACATTAATCCATAACTGGCTAACAGATTCCAAATTAATATCTCGAATCTGCGTGCCGAGCATTAGCTGCGTTTTGACGTCATCAAGTCGTGTCGCACCGGTTAGACCGTCAACATTATTGAGTCCGAATATCACGTCAATTCCTTGACTGAACGAGATAAATTCACCTGGCCACTGTGTCATTTGTACTGGATAAGAAATCAACAAGAATGCATAACCCAACATCGCCGGGTTAAATGGATTGTTACCTAAGCCACCAAATATTTGCTTGCCGAAAATAATAGCAAAAAGAACACCTAAAACGACAACCCACCAGGGCGCAATACTTGGAATCGAAATTGCCAGCAAAATAGCTGTCAGGATAGCCGAACCATCCATAATCGCAGGCTTAATTTTCACTCCACGTATTTGCAGAAATACAGCCTCTGCAATAATGGCCGTGATGCTTGCAAGAATGATTTGTACAATTACTGATGATCCAAAAAAATAGATTTGCGCGCCTACGCCTAGAACAAGAGCGTAGATAACTTGACGCATTATTTGATTGGTATCGAGGCGCTTAGTTTCCATCTTGCTCCTCGGTATCACTCTTAGAAGAACTGACTCGCTCAACAGCTGCCTCTATTATGTCTTTTTGGGCTTTATCACTTGCCATCTTTTCTTTTAGCGCTTTTTTCTTCGCTTCCATCATTTCCGCTCTCTCTCGTTTGTTTCTTTCAAGACGCATCTCACGGAATTCAAAACGACTTCTAGCTTTATCAGTTTGTTCTTTTTCTTTAACTTGTTGTCTATAGAGCGCTTTTGAAAATTGATAATAATTAACTAAAGGAATTCGGCTTGGGCAAACATATGAACAACAGCCACACTCTATACAGTCAAGGAGATTATAATCAACCGCCTTGTCAATGTTTTCACCCTTAGAATACCAATACAGTTGTTGTGGTAATAGATCAACCGGACAAACTGTATTACACAAACCACATCGAATACATTCTTTTGCTTTTGCAGGGGTACTTTTTTCATCTATATCAACAAAAATACAATTAGTATTTTTAGTGACCGAATATTTAGTTCCTTTGAGCTCAATCCCCATCATCATTCCAGCCATGCTAACCTTATGCTTACCTTCTTCGAAATCAGTAAAGCTAAGTAGATAGTCGTAACTTGCTCCCAACCTAACTTGGAAGTTTTTTGGAACTTTGACAGCGTTACCTGCAACTGTCACTGCCCTTGAAATTAGAGGTCTATTCTCAACCACAGCATCAAATATGGCAACAACGGTGCCCACGTTCAGACAAAGGACGCCTACATCCGAGGCAAACTTACCGGAAGGAATTTCAATGCCTAGTACAGATTTAACCAAGATCTTTTCAGCGCCAGAAGTATATTTCGTAGGTATTTCTTCAATACTGATGCGATCATTATTGCAATACTTCTTGAGCAGAGCAATGGCCTCAGGTTTGTCATCTTCGATAGCAATAATGGCACGTTCTGCGCGGCTAATATGGAACAAAACCTCAGCACCGCGAATAATCTTAGTGGAATAAGCGAGTATTAGAGATGCATCACAAGTAATACCAGGTTCGCATTCAGTCGCATTCACAAGCAATGTGCGGCAACCCTCCGCTAATTGTACTTTTGTATGGGTAGGGAAGCCCGCACCTCCCATTCCGACAATTCCTGAGACACGGATTTTATTGTAAATAGTTTCAGGCGTACAAAGTTCATAATGCTCTGTACAACCAATACTGGTATCTACCCAGTCATCCTTCCCATCAGATTCAATGGTAATACATAGAGCCTTAAGGCCAGACTGGTGGG